>Ga0207644_10000090_pt1 | contig 65122 bp, 54 predicted proteins | sample KBSS73metaG_FD_184326 | JGI IMG/M metagenome (GOLD analysis project Ga0207644, IMG submission 184326) | Switchgrass rhizosphere microbial communities from Kellogg Biological Station, Michigan, USA - KBS S7-3 metaG (SPAdes) (version 2) | ecosystem: Host-associated > Plants > Roots > Rhizosphere... | reverse complement strand
GTCGCTGTTCCAAATGAGGCTGCGGTCGCTGACGCGAACGTCGGCCATGCGCGCAAAGACCTTGTCGATTTTCGAGACGCCCTCCGCGAGCGTGCGGTCGGTCCGAAACACGCCGCAGTCGGCCTGCATCGTACGCTGCATCTCGAGGCGGATTTCGGCGGTCGGACTGCCGCCCTCGGCATGACGAAAGCGGTCGAGGCGGCCGAGCGCCAGTTCGGCGGAGTCCTTCGGAAGCTCCTCCTGGATAGCACCGGATCTCACGACTTCGGCAAGGCGCAGTCCCGCCGCTCGTCCAAAGACCACGAGATCGATGAGGCTGTTGGAGCCAAGGCGGTTGGCGCCATGCACGCTGACGCAAGCCGCTTCGCCAACCGCGAAAAGTCCGGGCACAACAGTGTCCGGATTGCCGTCCTTCAGCGTGACGACCTCGCCATGATAGTTGGTCGGGATGCCCCCCATGTTGTAGTGGACGGTCGGCACCACGGGAATTGGCTGGCGTGTGAGATCGACGCCTGCAAACGTCTTCGCCGTCTCCGTGATTCCGGGAAGCCGCTCGGCCAGGATCTTGGGGTCGATGTGGTCGAGATGAAGAAAGATATGGTCCTTGTGCTCGCCAACCCCGCGGCCTTCGCGAATCTCCATTGCCATCGAACGTGACACGACGTCGCGGCTGGCGAGGTCCTTTGCGCTCGGCGCGTAGCGCTCCATGAAGCGCTCGCCGTTGGCGTTGGTGAGATAACCGCCTTCACCGCGAGCACCTTCGGTAATGAGTACGCCCGCGCCGTAGATCCCGGTTGGATGGAACTGCACGAACTCCATGTCCTGGAGTGGCAGACCCGCGCGCAGCACCATTGCGTTGCCATCGCCGGTGCAGGTGTGGGCCGACGTCGCCGAAAAATAGACACGGCCGTAACCGCCGGTCGCAAGCACGACGGCCTGTGCGCGGAAGCGGTGTAAGGATCCATCGTCCAGGCACAAGGCGATCACACCGCGGCAGGCGCCGTTCTCCATGATGAGGTCGATCGCGAAATATTCGACGAAGAAATCTGCGTCGTACTTGAGGCTCTGCTGGTAGAGCGTGTGCAGCATCGCGTGGCCGGTACGGTCGGCAGCGGCGCATGTGCGCTGCGCAGCCGGGCCCTCGCCCATGTTCTGCGTCATGCCGCCGAATGCGCGCTGGTAGATCCTCCCCTCGGCGGTCCGGCTGAAAGGCATTCCGGCATGCTCGAGCTCTATGACTGCCGCCGGCGCTTCGCGCGTCAGATATTCGATCGCGTCCTGATCACCGAGCCAATCGGACCCTTTCACCGTGTCGTACATGTGCCACTGCCAGTGATCCGGTCCCATGTTGCCAAGACTGGCAGCGATCCCGCCTTGCGCCGCGACGGTATGGCTGCGAGTTGGAAAGACCTTCGTGATGCAGGCCGTCTTCAGCCCCGCGCCCGCCGCGCCCATGGTCGCACGAAGGCCCGCTCCGCCGGCGCCGACGACGACCACGTCATAGGTGTGATCGATGATCTGATAGGCGCTCACGCGACGGCCCCGAAGGCGATGCGGGCAAGGGCGAACAGCGCGAGCGCGCCACCGCCAACGGCGAGGAACAGCATCAGGGCGTTCCAGGCAAAACGGCTGCCTTCCTCATGGACATAGTCGTCGATGACCACCTTCATGCCATCGAGCGCGTGCCGGAATCCGACGATGATGAAGAGGGCCATGGGCACGGCGCCGCTGGGCGGCCGTAGCCACTCGATGAGGGTCCGCTGATCAAGCTTCGGAAGCAATAGCAGCGATGCGATCAACCAGACGCCAAGCAGCAGCAGGGCGATGCTCGTGATCCGTTCAGTGATCCAGTGCTCGCCGCCATGCTGCGCCGAGCCGAGGCCGCGGACCTTGCCGATCGGCGTGGAGCTTTCGCCGAGGCTCATTTCGCCACTCCAAGGAGGTAGAACCAGACCAGTGCTGTCAGCAGCACCGAACCGACAAAGGTCAGGACCGCAGAAGTCTTGTTGATGCTAAGCTCGAATGTCGCGCCCGTGTCCATCACGAGGTGCCGGATCCCGCTCAGCAGGTGCTGAAAGAAGCTCCACGTTATTCCGACCAACACGATCAGCCCAAGCGGGTGCGTCGCTGCCCTTGTGAAGATCTCGTAGGCATCCGGGCCGCTCGAAATCGCCAAGAGCCACCACGTGAGGATCGCAAGGCCCGCGAACGACAGAGCGACTCCAGTTGCACGGTGGAGGATCGACGCGGCCATGTTGGGGCCCCATCGCCAGACGCTGAGGTGCGGCGAGAGCGGGCGGGATCGGGAAGTTGCCATGGTGCCGCCGCTTAGGGCGCGCTCCCGTCTCAGGCAAGTTTCAGGGCCACTTCGTCCCGGGCCTAACCCGCTCTTAACCATTCCGGGCCCATGAGCATGATCCAACACCAGTAGAATAATGACGGAGAGCGGACGGATGGGTGCCGAGACTGGACAGCTGCAGCGGCTGACCGACCAACAGGTCAACGCGCGACTTGCAGCCTATAACGGCGACGGGTCGCTCGACCGTGACGTCAAGGTCTTGCGCGAGAGTATCGCCGATATCTTCGCCGCCGAAATTGCCGCTCAGTTCGGAAGCGAGCGCGCGGAACGCTTCGCCACTTCATATGCCGGAAACGTCGATGCGAAGTGGATCCAGTCGGTCGCGGAATATGGGCGCCAGATCTACGCCGAACGGACGCCTGTTCCGGCTTACATGGCCGCCCGGACTCTGGCTGCCAGCCGGATCATCGCGCGGAGCATCGAGCGCTTTTCCGAGGACGCCGACAAGCTTGAGCAAATCCTCTGCGCAATCCAGCGTCTGACGACATTCGAAACCGACATCATCCTCGCGCAGGTTTCCCTTCTCGAAGCGATCGAGGCTGCGGATGTGCGCGGCCGCGAAAACGACCAGTTCGAGCGCCGCGTCACGGAGCTTGTTCGCGCAAGTACCGAGCAGTCAAAGGCATTGACCGAGCGCACGCGCTCGACGGCCGCCTCGGCACGCGGCATGCTCGGGAAAACGAGTGAAGTTGCCGCGGCAGCCGAGCAGTCGGCCGTGGCGATGCGCGAAGCCGCCCAGACGGCTGCCGGGCTCATCCGTGCAATCGAGGATGCCCGAGCGGAGGTGGAAGTTGCCGCAGGCGTCGCAACCCGCGCAGGGGACCAGGCAAGCCAGGCCGTCAAAGTGAGCCAAGCGCTATCGGCCCACGTGGAGGCGATCGAATCGATCCTCAGCCTGATCCGCGACATTGCCGGCCAGACCAACCTCCTCGCCCTCAACGCCACGATCGAAGCGGCGCGGGCGGGCGATGCCGGCCGCGGATTTGCGGTCGTCGCGCAGGAAGTGAAAAGCCTCGCCAGCCAGACCGCCCGGGCGACTGACGACATCACCGCCAAGATTACGGCAATCCAGCAGGCTACCCGCCAAACGGTCGAAGCCAACGGCTCGATTCAGGGCACCGTGGAGGAAGTCCAAAGCTCGGCCGACCGCATCCGCGAAGCGATGGAGCTTCAGGCGCAAACAGTCACGATGATCACCGCCGCGGTCGACGAGACGGCGCTTGCCGCCGACTCAATGAGCTCGACCATCGCGGCCATCCGCAGTGATACAGAAAACGTAGCCAAGGATATCGACCAGGTGGAGCAGGGCTTCGGCCGCTTCTCCGAGCAGATCTCCAGCTTCAAGGCGAGCGCCAACGCCTTCGTGAGCGGCGCTGCGGCTTAGTCTTCTTCCCCCGCCGCGCTTGCAGCGGTAGGCGGGGGACATGAACATTCTGATCACCGGCGCGAGCCGCGGAATCGGCGCAGCTGCCTATGCGCTTCTCAGGCAGCGCGGCCACAATGTCGTTGGTCATTCGACCAGGGGCAGCGACATTCTCATCGCCGGAGACCTCGTGAACCCGGCCGCCCCCCGCGACATCTGGGACACGGCGATGGACGAGCTCGGCGGCCACATCGACGTATTGGTGAACAACGCCGGCATCTATGAAGCCGTGTCTGACAATGCCCCGGACGACGAATGGCACGGCGCCTGGGCGCGAACGATGACGATCAACCTGCAGGCCGCAGCGGACCTCAGCCGCCTGGCAGTTTCGCATTTCCTTGACCGCGGGGGAGAGGGTCGGATCGTTAACATCGCGAGCCGAGCAGCCTATCGCGGCGACAGTCCGCAGCACTGGCATTATGCCGCGTCGAAAGCGGGAATGATCGGAATGACGAAGAGCATCGCTCGTGGTTATGCAGGCGAAGGGATCCTGTGCTTCGGAGTCGCGCCGGGCTTCACCGTGTCGGAGATGACGGCCGAGTATCTGCAGGGCCGCGGCGGCGCGCAGATTCTCGCCGACATCCCGCTGGGCCGGGTCGCGTCGACCGATGAGGTCGCCGAGGCGATCCGCTGGCTGGCGACCGAAGCCCCTGCCTCGGCAACGGGCAGCGTCATCGACGTGAACGGAGCCAGTTATGTTCGGTAAGGTGCTCCTTGCCCCTGCGCTGCTGACTGCCGCCCAGATCTCCATCCCGCTCGGCAAGGCGCCTCGAGTTATCGAGCAACCGCGCGCGCCGATTGACACCGCCGGTCCGCTTTGGGTCTCGCAGTGCAACGGATCCGATGACTGGAACAAGCCCGCGCCGCCGGTACGGGTTCACGGCAATACTTATCTCGTCGGCACCTGCGGCATTTCCTCGATCCTGATCGTCGGCACCGACGGCGACGTCCTCATCGATGGCGGGACAGACGAAGATGCCGACCTTATTGCCAACAACATACGGCAGCTCGGCTTTCGACTGCAGGACATCAAGTTCATTCTCCACAGCCACGAGCATTTCGATCACGTCGGCGGCATTGCGAAGCTGCAGCGGCTGAGTGGCGCGACGCTCATCGCATCGGCACCGGCAGCAAAGGTTTTCTCGAGCGGGGTAGCGAGCGCCGACGATCCGCAGGCGGGCCTGAACAAGCCCTTCCCGGCCGCCAGCGTCGGCCGGGTGATCACGGATGGCGAAGAGGTCCGGCTCGGCAATTTGATGCTGAAAGCCATTGCGACTCCGGGGCACACGCCGGGGGCCCTTAGCTGGCGCTGGGTGAGCTGCGACGGCGGGGTGTGCCGGACAATCGTCTATGCCGACAGCCTGACGCCGGTAAGCCGCGACGATTACCGCTTCAGCGACCATCCGGCCTATCTGGCCGCCTTTCGCGCCTCGATTGCCAAGATCGCCGCCAGCCCGTGCGAGATCCTGCTGACGCCGCACCCGTCCGCAAGCAGAATGCCGCAGCGTTTCGCGCTCGGTAAGCCGCTGTTCGATACCAATGCGTGTCGCGACTATGCGGCCTTATTAACGAAACAACTCGATGAGCGCGTAGCCAAGGAAGCCGCCGCCAAGTGAGTTGGCGCGTCACGGTTCCATGCACGCGCGCTCAGGGCGAAGCGGTCGGCGCGATGGGGGAACTGCCCGCCTACGGCGACAACCCGCCCGTGCTGGTCGCGGAGGAGCCGGATGAGTGCAGGCCCAACGAGTGGCTCGTCCATGCTTACTTCGATCATGAGCCGGAAAGCAGCGACATCGCACTGTTGAGCAATCTCGGGAGCGGTCCGCCGCGTATCGAGAAACTTGGCGAAGCGGATTGGGTGACAATGAGCCAGGCTGGGCTCGAACCAATCCGCGCCGGACGCTTTACGGTCCATACGCCAACCTATCCGCCCGATCCCGAGCGCATCAATTTCGAGATCGATGCCGGCCTCGCGTTCGGAACCGGGCAGCACGCAACCACTGCGGGCTGCCTCGCTGCGCTGGATGGGCTCGAACGCTCAGGCGCGCGATTCCGGAACATCGCCGACATCGGCACCGGGACGGGCCTCCTCGCCTTCGCTGCGCTGAAGCTCTGGCCGGAGGCAAAGTGCATAGCAACGGACATTGATTCCGTCGCCGTGGACGTGGCTCGGGAGAATGCTGTCATCAACGGCATGGAACTTGGGCACCAAACCGGCCAATTGCTGCTCGCTGTTGCCGACGGAATGGACTCGCCGATGCTCGCCGCACGCGCGAAGTTCGACCTGATCATCGCGAACATTCTTGCTGGCCCCTTGATCGAGCTTGCGCCTCACTTCGTGGGCGCCCTGGCGTCGCGAGGAACGGTTGTGCTCGCAGGGTTGCTCGACACGCAGGCAAAGGCGGTGGCGAGCGCCTACGAGAGCCTCGGCCTTGCGCGTCGCGATCGAGGCACCGGTGAGTGGCCCGTGCTCGTGCTCCAGAAGAGCTGAGGGTTCTCTCCGATTGGCCTCTACGTCTAGTCGCCGCCGTGCGAATGAGCGCTTGCCCGGGTGACGCCAGCCTGGGGATTGCCGTTGCCTTCCCACCAATAAGCCTGACGAACGCGGTTACCGGTCACCCGCTCGTTCAACGTTGCCGCGTCGTAAAGCCGGCCACCGAGCATCACCTGGTTCACTTTCTCCGTGTTGCGGATGTTCTCGACCGGATTGGCATCGAGCACCACCAGGTCTGCGAGCTTGCCAACCTCTAGCGACCCGACATCTCTGGACAGCCCGAGCGTCCGCGCGGGATTGATCGTCGCTGCCTGGAGGGCCTGGAGAGGAGTCCATCCCCCCTTCACAAAGCTCCACATCTCCCAGTGCGCTCCTATACCGTCCTGCTGGCCGTGAGCGCCAATGCTGACCGAAACGCCGCGATCGGCAAGCTTGCGCGCCTCCCGCGCCGACCAGGTGTCGGCATAATCCTCCTCCGGCGCGATCACCCGGCGAGCATTGGCCGCCGCCAGCGTTCCCGGCGGGATATGTGCCTTGAGAAGCGGCTGCTCCCACACGTTCGTATGCGAGCGCCAGTACGGATCGCCGCCGGGGCCGCCGTAAGTCACGACAAGCGTCGGCGTGTAATTCGTCTTCGTCTGCGACCAAAGCTGGAGCACGTCCGAATAGAAAGTGCTTCCCGGCAGGTTGTGCTCGAGCGTCGCATTGCCGTCCTGGATGAGCGAGATGTCCATGGTGAAGAGGGAGCCGCCCTCAGGGACCACCAGCATGTTTTCAGCCTGTGCGGCAGCAACGACCATCTGGCGCTGCTCGCGCCGAGGCTGGTTGTAGTTCTTCACGCTCCAGGCGCCCTGAGCTTTCAGTCGCCGTACGTGCCCCAGCGCATCGTCGAACTTGCCGATGTCTGCAAACACGCCGGCGGCCTTGGCGCCGTAAATCACTTCACCGGTCGAGAAGATTCTTGGTGCGAGGATCAGACCAGCACGCTGCATCTCTGACGCTGCGAATACTTCCGAGGAGCTGTTCGAGGGGTCGTGGATGGTGGTCGTGCCGAGTGCAAGATTGGCCATCGTCGACCAGTTCTGCTGGGGCACGAAGCCTTCCCCGTCCCCTTGCGGCCCATGCGCGTGGGCGTCGATGAAGCCCGGCACGATCGTCTTGCCGGAAACATCGACCGTCCTTGTTCCAGCGGGGATCACCACGCTCGCGCTCGGCCCGACTGCAGCGATCCGATCGCCCGCTACGAGAATGGTCCCGTTCTCGATGATGCCGCCGTCAGCCCCGTTCATGGTGACGAGTCTCGCGCCAGTTAAGGCGACGCTCCCCGTCGGCTTTGCGGCCGCTACGGTACGCGACAGCGTAATGCCGGACTTTGGCGGCTGATATCCCTCGTTGTACGCGACGCGGGTGTCGGCCGTGTAAAGCGTCGGGCCGATGCTCCAGTGGACGTGCGCGCCCCCTGCCGAGAAATGCAGGAAATCGCCGCCACCGACGCTGAGACGCGTGGTTGGAAGCGAACCGTCCTTGAGCGCGACGCTAACCGCCTGGGCACCCGGCATCAGCGGCATCAGGAAGGCCTCGTAGTTCTGGCGGAAGGCGAGAGACCGACCGTCCGGCGAGACCTGGAAATCGCTGGCAAGGTCGCCATTGACGTGGACTCGTCGCGCTTCTCCGTTGAGGTCGGAGCTGATCAGCTCCAGCTTGTCGTCGTCCGACTGCGTAGTCATGAACAGCCGCTCGCTGCTGGCGCCGAACTGCGGGTTGGAAGCGCCCCGCTCTATAAGCTTGGGCGCGCCGCCACTTGCCGGCACCATATAGACGCCAGGATCGCGACTCCACCGGTCAGATGTCAGATCCCCCCCGCGGCCGGCCTCGAATACAATCGTCCGGCCATCGGGCGAGAAACGCGGTTTGGAATAATGACCAGGCTCGCTCGTGATCGTGCGCGCTGACCCGCCGTTCGCGCCGACCAGCTGGATTCGACCGAGGTCGGCATCGCTCCACTTCACGAACGCAATCGAGCGCCCGTCCCTCGACCAGGCCGGATAGGCCTCGAAGCTTCCGTCATTGGTTTTCGTGAGGCGTCGCGCTTCTCCGCCGCTCGCGGGCTTGAGCCAGAGCTTCCCGAGGGATTCAAAAACCACTTGCCGCCCGTCCGGCGACATCTGCGCCCAGCGGACCATCTTAGTCTGAAAGCTCGCTGGCGCGACTTCGATTACCGGATGGACTGAGTTCGCGACAATCCGGTCGTCATGCACGTGGAAGGGAATTTCATGCGCCTGACCGCCATTGATCGGCACGCGGCGGATCTTGCCGCCAGCCCAGAACACAATTTCCTTGCTGTCGGCAGTCCAGTCCATGTTCGGATAGACGCCGGTCACCGCCCAGGTCTCCTGCATGTCCTGGTCGAGCGCGTCGTAGACCTTGCGCTCGTTGCCGTTGGCGAGATCGCGGACATAGAGCTTCGACTTGGCACGCTCGCGGCGCACGAACGCCAGATATTTCCCATCCGGGGAAGGCGTCGGCCGGACCGCGCCGCCGTTTCCGGCAGTCACGCGATGCGTTTCGCCGCTCTCGAGCTCGTAACGCTCGATTGCGAACAGCTCGGTGTTCGAATCCTGCGCGTACTGAAAGACCGCTCCTGGCGTTATGTTACGGGTGAAGTAGACGCTCTTGCCATCTGCGGCGAAGGTCGGTTCGCCAAGTTCCTTCTGGTGTTTCTCGTTCACCCGCTTGACCAGCTGCACGCCGGACCCACCATCGACGCTGTATAGCCACACCTCTCCGGTGCCGAGCGAACGCCCGGTCGTGAAATGCTTCTTGGCTACAATGTAGCGGCCATCTGGGCTCCAGCTCGGCTGATTGAGAAGGCGGAAATCCTCCTTTGTAAGCTGCTTCTTGTTCGATCCGTCGACGTTCATGAGCCAGATGTTGTCACCGCCGCCGCGATCGGACACGAAGGCGATGCGCGATCCATCAGGCGACCAGCGCGGCTGCTGCTCATATGACAGGCCCTCCGCAATGCGGGTCGGCGTCCCACCTGTAATAGGCATCACGTAGATATCGCCCAGCATGTCGAACGCCACGCGCGTCCCGTCCGGCGACACATCGACATTCATCCACGTGCCTTCAGTGGTGTCGAGCGGCACCTTGCGGATCGTCAGGCCGCGGGGATGCTCGACGTCCCACTTTGGTGCCTTGTCCGGCGCCACTGCCGCTGGAGTGGCCGCTGCGCCCTTCGGCGGCTCGTGCTGGCTCGCGGCCTCGCTTGGAGTCGGCTCGGGCGGCGGCGGCGCCTGTTCCTGGGCATAACCGATCGCGCTGCTGGCGAGCAGAACGGACGCAAGAACGAACTTCGAAGTCATGAAGATACCTGCAGCGGGTGAGCCGAGCTGCCAGCACGCTCAGTGGCGGGCAAACCGGTTATGGAAGGACGCCGATCGTTGCCGCCTGCGTTGCGAAACGTCAAATCAGCAGTGCACTAGGCTTCGTCTACGATCCGTGCCCATTCGGCTTCGCCGATGACGCGAATCCCGAGCTCTTCGGCTTTCTTCAGCTTCGATCCCGCGCCGGGTCCTGCAACGACGAGATCGGTTTTCGGACTGACGGAGCCGGCCGCCCGTGCACCCAGGCGCTCGGCCTGGGCCTTCGCCTCGTCGCGGCTCATTGTTTCGAGGCTTCCGGTAAAAACGATAGTCTTGCCTGTCCATTCGGTCTGCTTCGTGTCGCTGACGAAAGGCTTCGGCGCCACTTCCGAAAGCAGGTCATCGAGAGCGGCTTGATTGTGCTGTTCGTGAAAGAAGTCGACGACGGCCTCTGCTACGACAGGTCCGACGCCCTGAACGGACGACAGCTCCGCTTCACCACCCTCGGAGAGCGCAGCTCGCCGCAGCTCTTCGATGGTACCAAAGCATTTGAGCAAATCTCGCGCGGTAACGATCCCGATGTGGCGGATACCAAGGCCAAACAGGAACCTTGGTCCATCCGGCGCGCGCTTCGCCTCGATAGCAGCCAATAGGTTATCTACGGACTTTTCCTTCCAGCCCTCTCGGCCGAGGAGATCCGACCTGTGGTTGCGAAGCCGGAAAATGTCGGCGGGTGAATGCAGCCAGCCGAGTTCGATAAACTCGGCAATCGATTTCTCGCCTAGTCCTTCGATGTCGAGCGCGCCGCGCGAGACGAAGTGTCGCAGTCGTTCAAACCGCTGCGCCGGGCAAATCAGTCCGCCAGTGCAGCGGACATCGACCTCGCCTTCCTCAGCGACCGCTTCACTACCGCATTCGGGGCAATGATCGGGAAAGTGATAGCTCGCCCGCGGCTCATCACGCGTGATGTTCTCAACCACCTGCGGGATTACGTCGCCGGCGCGCTGTATGCGCACTCGGTCGCCCGCGCGGAGGCCCAACCGAGCAATCTCGTCACGGTTGTGAAGCGTGACGTTGGCGACGATCACTCCACCGACGCCCACAGGCTTCAGACGACCGACCGGCGTCAGCTTGCCCGTCCGGCCGACCTGGATGTCGATCGCTTCAAGCGTCGTCTCGGCTTTCTCTGCCGGGAATTTGTGCGCGATCGCCCAGCGCGGAGCGCGTCCGACCTGCCCGAGCCGATCCTGCCAATCGAGCCGCTCAACTTTGTACACAACGCCGTCAATGTCGAATGGGAGATCGGCGCGCGCCTTTTCGATGCCGCGATAATGGTCGAGCGCTTCCTCGACCGTGTCGCAGAGCGCCAGCAAATCGCTGACGGGGATGCCGAGCGAAGCGATCCTCCTCATCGCCATGAGCTGCGTCGACGCGAGCGGTTCGCTCAGTTCGCCCCAGCCATGGGCGAGGAACCGCAGCGGCCGTGCGGCCGTGATGCTCGGATCCTTTTGCCGAAGCGAGCCGGCGGCGGCATTTCGCGGATTGGCGAAGATCTTTCCGCCGGCCGCGTCCTGCCGCTCGTTGAGCGCCTCGAAGTCGGCCTTCGACATGTAAACCTCGCCGCGCACCTCGATGATCTCGGGTCCGTCGACAATCGATTGCGGAATGTCGCGGATCGTCCTGACGTTCGCCGTCACATCTTCGCCCGTGGTTCCATCACCGCGCGTTGCTGCAAGGACCAGCTGCCCGCGTTCATATCGCAGCGAGCAGCTCAGTCCGTCGATCTTGGGCTCGGCGGTCAACGCCACCGGCTCATCAGGCCCCAGGTTGAGGAACCGCCGGACCCGCGCAACGAACTCGAACACTTCCTCGTCCGAAAAGGCATTGTCGAGACTGAGCATCGGACGCGCGTGGGTGACCTTTGCGAGCCCCGCGGTTGGTGCCGCGCCAAGGCGCTTGGACGGCGAGTCGGCGCGCACGAGGTGCGGGAAACGAGACTCCAGATCGCGGTTCTCACGCACGAGCGCGTCATAGTCGGCATCGGAAATCTCCGGTGCGTCCTGGTCGTGGTAGAGCTTGTCGTGACGCGCGATCTCTTTCGCCAGCCGCATAAGGCGGTTGGCGGCTTCGGCTTCGCTCAGCGCCGCAGCGTCATCAGCCATGCGCTGCGAACAATTCCTCGAGCAGGTTAATGAAGCTGGTCCAGGAGCGGTCGGCGGCAAGTGCGTTGTAGGCGACGCCGTCGATCTGAAGGTCGCTTGCGCGCGGGTTGGTGAACCCGTGGCCGACATGGCCGTAAGCGTGGATCTGCCAGTCGGAACCGGCCTCGGTCAGCTCATTGCCGAGCGCCACGACTTTGTCCGGCGGGACCATCGGGTCGTCCCAGCCATGGAATGCGACCACCTTCGCTCCGATCTTTTGCGCCGGCAGTCCCGGCGGATCGAACAACCCATGGAAGCTCACGGCAGCGGCGATGTCCGCGCCGCTGCGGGCAAGGTCCAGCGCACACATGCCCCCGAAGCAATAACCGGCAACGACGATTTGGTCTCCTTCGACCTCGTCCAGACCGCGAGCGAGCTCGAGCACATGCTGCAACCTGCGAAGCAGCGCGCTCCGGTCTTGTTTCAAGCGATTCATCTCGCCGAACATCGTGTCGCGCGGTGCACCGCGAAACTCCTTGCCGAACAGGTCTGCAACCAGCGCATTATAGCCAAGCTCGACCAGTTGCCGCCCAAAGCCGACCTCGAGGTCTGAAACGCCCATTACCGTCGGGATCAGGATGGCTGTCGGACGAGCCTCACCGTCGCGACGACCGACGAAGACGCTTTCCAGCTGCTCGCCCTCGAAACTGTGCGCGATCGCCCGGTCCTTGCTCATGCCAACTCCCTTGCCAGTGCGGCCAGCTTGGCCACCGTGTTCATATTGCGCGCCGTGCCTGCCTCGGCGGCGGGAATCCTAAGACGCGAGCGCCCGATACCCTTTTCGCCGTACGCGACATAGACCTCGCGAACTCCCGCCGCGAGGCGCTCGTCATCGGCCTTGTTGCGCGCGGATTCGAGAAGATCCTTTGGCGGCGCCTTGTTCATGAAGAAGGCCTGGACATGGTTGCCGGGGTATTGCGCGAAGGGGTTTGCGTCGACGATGGCTTCCATCTCGTGGGAGGTCCTCAGCATGACACTGACGTCCTTGGCCATACTCGCCCTCAAGTCATCCTCCAGCATGCGCCGCAGTTCTTCCTCGGGTTTGTCGCTGGTGAAAAGGAGGTTGCCGCTAGCGATGTACGTGCGGGGGTTTTTCAGCCCGAGACCCTCGGCAAGGGCCTTGAGATCGGCCATCTTGAGCGTGCTGTTGCCGACGAGGTTGACGCCGCGGAGCAGCGCTACATAAGCGGTCACGCGACGTCGAGCAGACGGGAGGCCTGCGCCCTCGCTTCCTCGGTGACCGACGCGCCGGACAGCATTCGCGCAATCTCCTCGCGTCTTTCCTCGTCGTTGAGCCGACGGACGCTGGTGCGCGTCCCATCGGGCCCTTGGCTCTTCTCGATCCGGTAATGTTGAGATGCCCGTGCTGCAACTTGCGGCGAATGGGTCACCACGAGCACCTGCGAGCGCTGCGCAAGACGGGCAAGCCGCTCGCCGATCGCACTGGCGACCGCGCCTCCGACGCCGCGGTCGATCTCATCGAAAATCATCGTTGCGGCGCTGCCCGCTTCAGCCAGCGCGACCTTGAGGGCAAGAACGAAGCGCGACAGCTCGCCGCCCGAGGCAATGCGCGTCAGTGCGCCGAACGGCGATCCCGGATTCGTGCACACTTCAAATTCGACACGATCAGTACCGGATGGTCCCGGCTCGGCTGGGGCGATGGCAGTACGGAATTGGGCAGCATCCAGTTTGAGCGGAGGAAGCTCGGATGCGACAGCCGCATCGAGCCGAACGGCAGCCTCGTGCCGCCGTTTGCTCAGATCCTCGGCAGCCGCCCAATAGGCTTCCCGGGCGGTTACGAGCTTTTGATCAAGCTCGGCAATGCGTTCACCCCCCGCTTGGATCACCGAGAGCTGCTCGCGCATCTGAAGTCCCAGCGCGGCAAGCTGGTCCGGCTCGACGCGATGTTTGCGGGCGAGGCCGCGAATGTCGAACAGCCGCGATTCAGCCTGCTCAAGCCGTGCGGGATCGAACGACATGGCCTCGGCTGCACGTGCAATCCGGTCCTCGGCCTCGCCTGCTTCGATCAGGGCCCGGTCGAGGGCCGATAACGCCTCCGCAAGGAGCGGGTGATCTGCGGCGCCGCGCTCGATCCGGCGTGCCGCCTGCCGAAGCTGCGCGAGCGCGCCATCCGCGCCGCCGAGCAGCTCATCGAGGCCGGTCAGCGATTCACCGGCCTTCAATCCCGCCTGCATCGCTGCACGCTCTTCGGCCAGGTGCGTCTCCTCGCCCTCCTCGGGCGCCAGCGCCTCGATCTCGAGCGAGGCGTGTTCGAGCCACTCGCGGTCGCGCTCAGCCGCAGCAGCAGAGCTGCGCGCTTCCAGTAGCTCGTCTTCGAGTTTCGTGACCTCGGCCCAGGCGCCCTCGACTGTAGCGCCGTCGAGCTTGCCAAAGGCGTCGAGCAATGCCCGGTGCCCCTTCGGATTGAGAAGGCCCCGATCGTCTTGCTGACCATGAATTTCCACTGCGAGCGTGCCGACATCGCGAAGGAGGCCGGCCGGGACGCTGGCACCGGCAATGAACGCACGGCTGCCGCCGTCGCTCTTCAGGGTCCGGCGCACGATCAGCGGGTCGCCGGGCTCCGTCGCAATCCCGTGTTCATCGAGCAGCGCCGCGACTGGATGCCTCGCGGGCAGCTCGATCTCGGCGGAAACGGACGCAACATCCTGTCCAGCCCGGACGAGCCCCGTATCGGCGCGCGAACCGAGAGCAAGTCCGAGTGCATCGAGCAAGATTGACTTTCCGGCGCCCGTCTCGCCGGTGAGCACGCCGAGACCCGGCTCGAATTCGAGTTCGAGCCGCTCGACGAGCACAACATTATGGATCGCGAGCTGCCTCAGCATGCGAGGAGCGCTCGCTTGGCCCTCACTTCCGGGAGGCCGTCCGCCGCTGGGCCTGCCGGTTTTCCTGACCCAGCAGTTTCAGCGATTGCTTGTACCAATAAGATTCCGGATAGTTGCGACCGAGCACCGCACCGGCCTTCTGGGCTTCTTCTGGCACGCCGAGCGCAAGATAGCATTCGACCAGCCGCTCGAGGGCTTCGGGCGTGTGGCTAGTCGTCTGGTACTGATCAACGACGGTGCGGAATCGATAGGTGGCGGCGAGCCACTGCCCGGAGCGCTGATAGAAACGGCCGACTTCCATCTCCTTGCCCGCGAGATGGTCCTTGATAAGGTCCAGCTTGATGCGGGCGTCGGAGGCGTAGCGCGTGTCCGGGTAACGGCGGATCAGCTCGCCGAACGCGTCCGAGGCTTGCTGCGTCGTGGTCTGGTCGCGCGTGACGTCGTCGATCTGCTGATAATAGCTCATGGCGATCAGGTACTGGGCGTAGGGTGCTTCCGCGTTCCCCGGGTGGATCGTCACGAAGCGCTGCGCCGAGTTGATGGCGTCCGTATATTTCTTCGCGAGGTAGTAATTGAACGCGCTCATGAGCTGCGCGCGGCGCGCCCATACCGAATAGGGGTGCTGGCGCTCGACCTCGTCGAAGAGCTTGGCTGCCCGCTCGTAATCGCCCTGGTCCATGGTCCTCTTGGCGGCGGTGTAGAGCGAGCTCACATCGCGAGCGACATAGGCCGTGTCCGCCTTCTTGCCGCCATGAGCACAGGCCGCAAGCGGGAGCACCGCGGCCGCGGCGAGGAGAAGTGAAACAGGACGCGTAAGCTTCAGCATGGGGACCTCATTAGCGTGGGCTCCGAAGGAGGCCAAGCAGGGCATGGACATCGAAAGCTTGGCCTTCGCTGAACAGGTATTCAGGCGGGCTGTGCCTCGGCTTCTTCCTTATCGTCGGCCTTGAGAAAGCTGTCGGGCTGGACGCCCAACCAGACCAGGACCGGCGCCGAGATGTAGATCGACGAATAGGTGCCGATTACCACCCCGAGGAAGATCGCAATTGCGAGCCCGAAGATGACCGCCGGACCGATCAGCATCAGCACGCCCAAGGCGATGAGCACGGTCAACGAGGTCACGACCGTGCGGGCCAGAGTCTCATTGAGCGACAGGTTGAGCAGCGGCAGGACGGCCATCTTGCGATACTTCCTAAGGTTCTCGCGGATGCGGTCGTAGATTACAACGGTGTCGTTCAGCGAATAGCCGATGATCGTCAGGAAGGCGGCAACAACGTTGAGGTCGACCTGCAGTCGGGTGAAGGCGAAAAAACCGAGGGTCATCGCAATGTCGTGAGCGAGCGTTAGCAGGGCTCCAACGCCGAACTGCCACTCGAAGCGGACCCAGATGTAGACGGCGATTCCAAGCATCGCGAATGCGATCGCAAGAGCGCTGCCATCGGCGAGCTCCTCGCTGACCTTCCCGGAGACCGTATCGACGGAATCAACCTTTGCGCCCGGATAATCGGTGGCGATCAGCTGCTTCACGCGCGTCGCAGCGACGTTGGCAGCAGCATCGCCGCCTGGCGGTTTGGGGAGGCGGATCTGGACTGTCCGAGGACTCCCGAATTCCTGGATGCTCGCTTCACCGAGCTGAAGCCCGTCGACCTGGGTGCGGAGCTTTTCGACATTCACCGGCTGCGCGAAGGTCACTCGCACCAGTTGCCCGCCGACGAAATCGACGCCGAGATTGAGGCCCCGATAGATGGTGAAGGTGATCGAGGCGATGGTAACCAACAGCGACAGGACCAGCGCGACATTGCGCCAGCGCATGAAGTCGATGTTCGTATGATCGGGGACGAGCTTCAGCAGCTTCATGGACGAGCAGCCCTAAATGTGGAGTTCGCGCGGACGCGAGCGGCGAATCCACAGCGCGACCAGCATGCGAGTGAAATAGACGGCGGTGAACACCGAAGTAACAACGCCGATCAGGAGCACGATCGCGAAGCCGCGAACCGGGCCCGACCCGAAATAAGCCATGATAGCTGCCGAGATGACGTGGGTCACATTGGCATCGAAAATTGCCCGGAATGCCTCATGGTAACCCGTCTCGACGGCATCGAACAGACGCCGGCCCCGCCTGATCTCCTCTCGGATGCGCTCGTTGATCAGCACGTTGGCATCGACCGCAGCGCCGATCGTCAACACGAATCCGGCGATGCCGGGGAGCGTCAGCGACGCGTTGAACATCGCCATGACGCCGAGAATAAGGAAGGCGTTCACTACCAGCGCGACCGTCGCGTAGACACCGAAGCGGCCGTAGGTGACGAGCATGAACAGAATGACGCCGAACGTCCCAATCACGCTGGCGATAACACCCTTGTGGATCGAATCCTTGCCGAGGTCCGGTCCGATGCTTCGCTCTTCGATGACATTGAGCTTCACCGGAAGCTTGCCCGAGGCGAGACTGACCGCAAGGTCGTGAGCGCTCTGGACTGTGAAGTTGCCGCTGATCTGGGCACGCCCGCCGAGGATCGGCTCGTTGATATTCGGCGCCGACAGGACCTTGTCGTCGAGGATGATCGCGAACGGCTTGTTCACGTTCTCCTGCGTGACGCGTCCGAAACGCCGCGCACCTGCAGTGTTGAACGTGATGTCGATGTCGGGCCGGCCGTCCTGATCGAAGCTCTGCTTGGCGTCGGTCAGCTGATCGCCGGAGACCATTACGCGGCGCTTGACCGCAATGAAGCCGCTGCCGTCGGCCATGGGCAGCGCTTGGCTCCCTGCCGGAGCGCGTCCTGCCTGGACCTCGGCCGGGTTGGCTGACTGATCGACAAGCTTGAACTCGAGCCGCGCCGTCTGGCCGATGAGCTTCTTGAGCTCGTCAGGATTTTCGACGCCGGGGACTTCGACGAGAACGCGGTTGGCGCCTTCCGTCACGACCGTGATTTCTTTCGTTCCGCCCGGATCGATGCGGCGACGGACGACGTCTCGAGCAACGCTCATCGCATCCTTGAGCGCCGCGGCCGATCCACTCGGCGTCGGCGTCAGGACAACGCGCGTTGAATCAACCACCTGGACGTCCCAGTCGCGGTTCCCGGTGAGAGCGATCGGACGCGTCAGCGTTCGCATCCGCTCCACGGCGGCGTCGACCTGCGAGGGATTGCGAACCAGGAATGACAGGCGCCCGCCAGCCGTCGAAATGTCGCCGATGTCGATCCGTGGATCGCGGCGAAGCTCCGTCGCTACTGAATCTTCCATTGCCTGGAGCCGCTGCTTCTGGGCGTCCTGGGCATCCGCCTCCAGCAGCAGGTGGCTACCGCCGGCAAGGTCCAGACCGAGACTGATCTTGTATTGCGGGAGCCACTTCGGCCACGTGCCAGCCAGGGGTGTGCCGGCAATCAGGCTCGGGATGGATAGCAGCACGCCGAGCGCGACGACGAGCGAAACGAGCCACACCTTCCACTTGGGAAATTCGAGCATCAGTCGTTCGCCGGCTTCGTGTTCGCCCCGACGACGTGCGTGATGGTCGACTTGATCACGCGGACCTTGACGCCCTGCGCGATCTCGACCTCGGCCTCGTCGTCGCTGACTTTCGTGACTCGGCCCCGTATCCCGCCGCCGGTGATCACGTCATCGCCCTTCTTGACCGCCGCAATCGCCGCCTGATGCTCTTTGACCCGCCGCTGCTGCGGTCGAATCATCAAGAGATAAAAAATGGCGAAAATCAGCAGCCAAGGCAGGATGCCCATCACCAGCTGCGTGGTGCCGCCGGTGCCGCCCGCAGCCGTTGCCTGCATCATCATCAACAAGGTTTCGCTGGACATGGAAGGCTGACGACTTTCGATGGATTGTGAAATTGATGGTCGGGGCGACTGGATTCGAACCAGCGACCTCCACACCCCCAGTGTGATGCGCTACCAGGCTGCGCTACGCCCCGACTTGGCCGCGGCATCTAGGCAGGGCTACCCGACAAGGCAAGCGTGAGAGGGCAGCCGAGTGGTGCGTCGCAGGCGGAAAAGCAAATTCGGCAACTTGGTCGGGCGATCGCTGACGGCGCTGCTCGCTCTACCGGCTTTCTACCTGGTCGCAGCGCTGGTCGGATCGGTTGTGCCGTCCAACCGTGGCTGGAGCGAGCCCGCGCAGGGCACGACCATCTACATCGCGGACAACGGCATCCATGCCGACATCATCATGCCGGTGAAGGCACAGGGCCTCGACTGGGCGCCGCTGATCCGGAAGCGTGACTTCGCCGCCGTACCCGCCGGTGCGCAGTGGATAGCGTTCGGCTCGGGCGAGCAGCGCGTCTACCTCGATACTCCTCGATGGCGCGACATCCGTTTGCGCACGATCTGGTCGGCGCTCGCCGGCGGAAAGAGAGTGATGCATGTCGAATATGTGCCAAGCACCGATTACGCGGTTCGGCAAATCCGGCTTCGCCCCGAGGAATATCGTCGCTTGTGGGCCGCGATCCGCTCGGACTTCCTGCTCGACGAGCACGGCCGGCCGCAGCGGATCGATCATCCGGGCTACGGGCCGGCCGATGCTTTCTACCGCGGCGCCGGGAAGGCGAATGCCTTCCGGACATGCAACTCGCTTGCGGCGAGATGGCTGAGGCTCGCAGGCGTGCAAACGAGCCTTTGGCCGCCGTTCGTCAGCGGCCTCACTTGGCGTTACCGCAGAGTGGAAGCCTGAGTTATTTGGGCTTCTTGGTCGTTTTTGTCGTCTGTTTTGCCTGCGCGTCGAGCTCGGCCTTGCTCATGCTGATGACCAGGCCCTGATCGCTTTTGGCGAAACTCGAAATCGGAATCGAGGCCTTCGTCTTGCCGGTGCTGACCACCGCACCGTCCGAAGTCACCGACTCGATCTTCCCGACGACTTTCCCTTTCTGGTCGTAGACGGACACGCCCGCCTTCACGTCAGCGGCAGTTGCAGCCGTGAGCTCGGGCGCCGCATTTCCGGTGGTCTGGCCGGACGGGGTCTGACCGGTCTGCGCTGGCGCCAGTTCGCTGGCTTCGCCAGGAGTCGTTTGCATCTGTCCCGGAGTGGTGCCGGTCTGGCCTGGGGCGGTGTCGCTTGCCGCGTCCGGCATGGACTGCGTCTGGCCGGGAACAGACTGGCTCGCCGTACCCGGCGCGGTCTGCGTCTGACCTGGCGCTGTAGTCTTGCCGGTCGGCGGCGTCGGAGTTGTCGTCGTCGTGACGGGCTGTGTACTGTTCGTGGTCGGCGTCGCGCTGGGCGCTGTCGTCTGGCCTGCGGCTGCCGTCGAAATGGCCAGCACCGCAGCGCCAGCAAGCATCATGATCTTCGTGTTCATTGGCCAACTCCTCTTTGGCGGAAAAGTCCAAGAACAACGAAGCGCTGCCGACGGGGGTGCAGCCTAATCGGCAGGGCGTGTTGCTCTGCCGACCAGCTGTGGAACAGCAGCGGCTTACAGGACGTAGCGCGAGAGGTCGGCGTTCTTTGCGATGCCGCTGAGCTGCCTCTCGACAAAAGCGCCATCAACAACCAGCGTTTCACCGCGACGGTTTTCCGCCTCGAAGCTGACATCCTCGAGCAGCTTCTCCATCACAGTCTGAAGCCGGCGCGCGCCGATATTTTCGACCGCTTCGTTCACCTCGGCCGCGATGCGGGCGAGCGCTTCGATGCCGGTGCCGGTGAATTCGACGGTGACGCCTTCAGTGCCGAGCAGAGCCTGATATTGCTCGGTCAGGCTGGCGCGGGTCGCTGACAGGATCCGAACGAAGTCCTCCTGTGTCAGAGCCTTCAGTTCGACTCGGATCGGGAGACGTCCCTGGAGCTCGGGCAACAGGTCCGCAGGCTTGGCGATGTGGAACGCGCCGCTTGCGATGAAGAGGATATGGTCCGTCTTCAGCGGTCCGTACTTGGTCGCGACGGTCGTTCCCTCGATCAGCGGCAAGAGATCGCGCTGAACGCCCTCGCGGCTGACCGAGCCGCCGCGAACGTCACTCACCGCGATCTTGTCGATCTCGTCTAGGAAAACGATCCCGTTGGCTTCCGCATCGGCAAGGGCCGAGCGATTGATGTCGTCGGGATCGAGGCGCTTGTCGGCCTCCTCGTCGGTCAGGCGAGCGAATGCTTCGGGCACCTTGAGCTTGCGCCGCTTCCGGGGTTGCTGTCCCCCGAGCTTGCCCATCATCGAGCGCAGGTCAAAAACCTGCGCTCCCATGCCTGGGATATCGAACGGCATGGACGGAGCCTCGTCGACCTCTATCTCCACTTCGGCCTTGTCGAGGCTGCCATCCGAAAAGCGCTGGCGGAAGCTCTGACGCGTAGCTTCACTCGAACCCTTTCCGGTGAGGGCATCGAGAAGTTTCTCCATTGCCGCGTCCTCTGCGGCGGAACGAACCTTGGCCCGGCGGCGGTCGCGTTCCAGTCGGACGGCTTCTTCGACGAGATCGCGAGCGATCTGTTCGACGTCACGGCCAACATAGCCGACCTCAGTGAACTTGGTCGCTTCAACCTTCACGAACGGCGCGTCGGCAAGCTTGGCGAGACGCCTGCTGATCTCGGTTTTGCCGCAGCCGGTCGGGCCGATCATCAGGATGTTCTTGGGCGTCACCTCGTCACGCAGCTCCGGACTGAGCTGCTGGCGTCGCCAGCGGTTACGGAGGGCAACGGCGACGGCACGCTTCGCGTCGTCCTGCCCGACGATATGATCGTCAAGGGCAGCGACGATCGCCTTGGGTGTGAGCTTGTCTTTCAACACTTCGGCTTGCTCCCCGCCGCTCTGGGGAAAGGTGGTTTGATAGTTCATCTTGCCGGCAATGTCGGAACCGACCGCAGGCACTTCAAGCGGTACAGCGGAAGGACGAGAAGAAGCGCTTCTGGCCGGCGATGATCCTGTCGATGGTTGCCGGGTTTGGCCTTGGGTCCCATTCGTCCATTTCAAACGTGCCGCCGAGCAGAATGCCGTCGGGCCGTGGAAACATGTATCCCGGGCCCCCCGTGAGAGCATAGCGGACGTCCGGCTGCGGCTCGAGTATCGCGAGTTGCCCGCGCGCCGGATGGAGGTCCTCATCACCAAAAAGCTCGCGGCTGCCAAGACCGGTGCAGTTGAACACCAATGCCTCGGGAAGTGCGGCAATATCCGTGGGCGAAGCGAACTTCCGGACATCGATCCTGCCGCCCGCTATCTGCACGTCGCGGATCATCTGGCGCAGATAACGCCCGGTTTCGATGTACAAGGTGTCGTAGAGTATGATGTTGTCGAGCGGGAACGGATGCTCGGCTCTTGAAAGCGACCGGTTGATTGGCGGGAAATTGGCGATTGGCTGTGCTTCGGGCGAACCGGCCTCGGCGTAGGTGGGCAGCCAACGGATGCCGTAATCGTCGCCAACCATGATTTGGAAGCGCCGCCAGCTGTAATCCAAGGCGCGAGTGAACTGCGCCATGAATTCCGGCGTGGCCACGTCAGCATCGAAGACGCGGTAGGGGTGGAACTGCCCCCCTGCGATGTTCGAAGTCGTGTCAGGGGGCAGTGCAGCGGTATAGATGGTGACCGGGAAGCCCGCCTCCTGGACTAGCCGCGCGGTCGAAAGACCGACAATTCCCGAGCCCATCACCGCGACCGGTCCGCTGTGCCCCGGGAGGCCGAGTTCGACGGCGAGATTCGATGTACCCCAGCTCAGCGTGATTCCGCCGCCCCCGTGACCATAATTATGGACCAGGCGCTTCGATGCGAATTGTTGCTGGCGAACCACGAAACCCTGGCGGCGGTAAGGGCGCAGGCCCGCCATGGTTCGGATCACCCGGCTTGGGTCGACCTGGACCGGAACGAGCGGCGCGCAATCGCGGGAAGTCCCCTGGCGCGCTCCGACAGTTGCGCAGCCTGACAATAAGGCGGCCGAACCGGCAGCAGCGAATCCGCGTCGATCGATCAGCATAAAGCGACGCTAGCCGCGCTTTGCCTTATGCTTCAATCGTCTCCAGGGTCAGCCGGTCGTTGGTATACACGCACACTTCCGCGGCAATCTGCATCGCGCGGCGGGCAAGCACCTCGGGGTCCTGCTCGTATTCTGCGAGCGCGCGGGCGGCGGCTAGCGCATAGTTGCCGCCGGACCCGATCGCGGCGATGCCCCCTTCTGGCTCCAGCACGTCGCCGTTGCCTGTGAGAATCAGCATCACATCCTTGTCCGCGACGATCATCAGCGCCTCGAGGTTGCGGAGGTACTTGTCGGTTCGCCAGTCTTTGGCGAGCTCGACGGCGGCGCGCATCAGCTGCCCGTTGTACTGCTCGAGCTTGCGCTCCAGACGCTCGAACAGGGTGAAAGCATCGGCTGTCGCGCCTGCAAAGCCGCCGATGACGTCTCCTTTTTCGCCAATCCGGCGGACTTTCTTCGCATTGGGCTTCATCACCGTATTGCCCATTGACACCTGGCCGTCGCCGGCAATTACGGTCTTCCCGCCCTTGCGCACTCCCAGGATCGTCGTTCCGTGCCAACTTTCCAAAGTGATCTCCTTTGGATTTGAGGTGGGAAGCGCTCCTGGTTGCTGCAAGCAGCACTATTCGAGGAACTGCTCGAACCTCCGGTCCGGGATGAGCCAGATAAGCGCGACAACGACATAGATAGCGACGGCTGCCATTGGCCAGCGAAGGGCCAGTGCGATTGCGAGCGCATACGCGATCACCGTGACCACGCCCTTGTGTCCACGCTTCACTGCTTTCGCGAGCGGCGCATCGGCATCGTTCGCTTGCAGCAAGGTGAAAAGGAGGAGGGCAAAGGAGAAGAAGCAGAGAAGCATCAGAACGCCGAACGCGATGACGGTATCGCGCGTAATTCCCGCTTCGCCGACCCAGCGCACGACGAACGGGATTAGGCTGAGCCAGAATAGGAAAAAGAGGTTGGCGAGCAACACTCTTCCATCCACGCGCGTCGTTGCCTGAAGAACGTTGTGATGATGCGACCAGTAGATGCCGACCTTCACGAACGACAGCGCATAGGCCGCGAATAACACTGAGAGCGGTTGCAGGGCAGCCAGGCCGGGTGCTCTCGGCACCGGCAGCTCCAGCACCATGATCGTGATGATGATGGCGATCACGCCGTCCGTGAAGGACGTGAGACGCGCAGTGGTCATCCTGCTTCTCCTGTGCCCTTCCTTGGCGCGAACCGGCGATCGGGTACCAACCAGAGAAACGCTACAGCAACGTAGATGCCGATCGAAACGAAGGGCGAAACGAACGCGAGCGGCAGCGCGGCGAGGTACCCGGCGAAGCTCCCCCACTCCTTCACTCCGCGCCCGACGGCACTCTTCACTCCCGAGCTGGCGCCTTCGGCGGCGACCAGCGCTCGCTCCAGCAGGACATAGCAAATCGAGGCGGCCACCAGCACCGCCCCGAAGGAGGCTACGGGCCACGGCGTAGGCCCCGCTTCGTCGATCCAGCGGATCATCAGCGGGAACAAGGTGAGGCAGAAGAGCAACGAATGGTTCGCCCACAGCACGGCACCGGTCACCAGGCGCGTGGACTGCATCATGTGGTGATGGTTGTTCCAGTAGATTGCGACATAAATGAAGGCGAGCAGGTAGGCTGCCAGCAGAGGCAGCACGGCGAGAACGGCGGCGAGCGTCGGCTCTTCGGGAATCTTTAGCTCCAGAACCATGATCGTAAGGACGATTGCGACGACGCCGTCGGTCAACGCATTCAGTCGATCCGGCTTCATTCTGTCCCCATGCCTAGTCGAGCGAAGCAAATCGCACCTGCGGCAGGGCGATTGTCAACAGCTGCCCGTAACCGCCCTCTTTCGCTCGTGCAGGCCGATGGCTTTGCACCCGGTTGCCCGGGTCGACAAAGGTTGTTCGGCTTGCGTCGGAAAAGTGCGGGTCAAGGGTTACCCTTTGGTTCCCCAACAGATAATTTGATAACCAAATAGGTACACAGGACGATTGAAGGTATCGTCATCTAAAGTTAGTGACGGGTCTCAGCAGCGGAGCTAACCTTGGTTACATGAGGTACCGATTCCAACTGGCATTGGGCGCAATTGCTTTCACTCTGTCCGCACCTTCGGCAACGACATTGTCGCCGGCAGAGCAGGTGATTGTCCGCACCGTCGATGCCGAACAGGCACGAACGCTGGCGATGCTCGAAAAGTGGGTCAACCAGAACAGCGGGAGCCTGAACATCGCCGGAGTGACGGCGGTCGGGCAAATGCTTCGGTCCGAACTTGAGCCGCTCGGCTTCAAGGTCGATTGGATCGACATGAAGGGGGCCGGCCGGGCCGGCCATATCGTTGCTCGTCACGTGGGCAGCCGAACCGGCAAGCGGCTGTTGCTGATCGGCCATCTCGACACGGTGTTCGAGCCGGACTCGCCGTTCCAGCGGTGGACCCTTGAAGGCGACAAGGCGCATGGCCCCGGGGCGGGGGACGACAAGGGGGGTATGGCGGTGATGGTGGCAGCACTCCGCTCGATGCAGGCGGCCGGCGCGCTCAAGCAGGCAAACATCACGGTCTTCCTGACGGGCGACGAAGAAGATGCCGGAAGCCCGCTGTCAATTTCGCGCCGGGACCTCATCGCCGAGGGGAAAAAGGCCGACGCCGCGCTCGACTTTGAGGGGTTGGCGGTTGCCGACGGAAAGGACATGGGCTCGATCGCCCGGCGAAGCGCCGGAAGCTGGACCGTCACCGTGACGGGGAAGAGCGCGCATTCGAGCGGCGTCGGGCGGGCTGGCACCGGCTATGGCGCGATCTACGAGCTCGCGCGGATCATCGACCAGTTCCGGCGCGAGCTTCCCGAGGACAAGCTGACGTTCAACGTTGGGCTGATCGGCGGCGGCCAAACGGCTGTGCTCGACTCAGGCAAAATCCGCCTGACGGCAGCAGGCAAGACCAACATTGTTGCTTCGACCGCCGTCGCGCGCGGCGACCTGCGCGCGATCAGTCAGGACCAGATTGACCGTGTCCGCGCCAAGATGAGGGCGATCGTCGCGCAGCCCCTGGAAGGCGCCAAGGCCGAGATCAGCTTCGATGAAAAGGGCTATCCGCCGATGCCGCCGACCGGCGGCAACCGCGCTCTGCTAGGGGAGCTCAACTCGGTTAACAGCGACCTTGGGCTGCCACAGATGGGCGAGCTTGATCCGCTGGACCGCGGTGCGGGCGATATCAGCTTCGTTGCGGCGGACGTCGACGGCCTCGTCGGTCTTGGGCCTGCAAGTTACGGCGATCATACGCCGAACGAGACGCTCGAATTGCCATCCTTAACGAAGCAGGCGAAGCGGGCCGCAATCCTGATGACCCGCATGGCGAAGGAGCGGCGCTGATCAGGCATGGCGACAACGCAACAGTAGTGAATTGCGACACTGCTGGTGCAACCCGCGGATGAGTTGTGGGTTGACGCGTCACGCGCCTGTAAACCGTTGCGGCTGTGTAAGGAGCCAGGGCGTGTGGCGGGGGTTCTTGATTACGTGAACGACGAGCTGTCAAAAGACCCCTTCAAGCTGCTCGTGCAGTCGATCGTCGACTATGCGATCTACCTGCTCGACCCTCAGGGCAATGTGACGAGCTGGAATTCCGGTGCGGAGCGCATCAAGGGGTTTCAGACCGAAGAGATCGTCGGCAGGCACTTTTCGCTCTTCTACACCGAGGAAGATCGCGAGGCGGGATTGCCCGCGACGGTGCTCGAAACGGCGAGGCGAGAAGGGAAGTTCGAAGGCGAGGGCTGGCGCGTCCGGAAAGACGGCACCCGATTCTGGGCGAGCGTCGTCGTAGACCGCATCAACGACAAAAATGGCAAGCTGATCGGCTTCGCCAAGATCACACGCGACATGACAGAGAAGCGCGAGGCGGAGCACGCGCTGCTCCAGGCCGAACAGCGCTTTCGAATCCTTGTCCAAGGCGTAACCGATTACGCGATCTACATGCTCGATTCGGAAGGGAAGGTCACCAACTGGAACGCCGGCGCTGAGCGGATCAAGGGCTATTCGCCCGACGAGATCATTGGCGAGCATTTCAGCCGCTTCTATACGCCGGAGGACTTCGATGCCGGCGTTCCGAAGAGGGCGCTGGAAACGGCACGGTCGACCGGCCGTTACGAAGCCGAGGGCTGGCGCGTCCGGAAAGACGGCACGCGCTTCTGGGCGAGCGTGGTGATCGACGCAATTCGCGACGAACACGGTGTGCTGATCGGCTTCGCCAAGATCACGCGCGACATGACCGAGAAGCGAGAATCACAGCTAAAGATCGAGGAATCGCGCGAACAGCTATTTCGCTCCCAGAAGATGGAAGCGCTGGGGCAACTCACCGGCGGGCTCGCGCACGACTTCAACAACCTGCTGACGGCGATCCTCGGCGCATGCGAATTGGCGCTGCGCAACATCGACAACCCCGAGAAGCTGCGGCGAATGCTCGATGGTGTGCGTAACTCCGCCCAGCGCGGCGCCGGTCTCACCAAGCAGCTGCTGGCCTTCGCCCGCGCGCAGCCGCTGCAGATCAAACAGGTCGACCTCCAGGACTTCTTCGCGGACGTGACGACCTTGATTCGGCCGTCCCTCCGCAGCGACATCGAGCTTGTGACGGAGACTTCCGACCAGTTGTGGCCGATCGATGCGGATCCAGGCGCGCTTGAGCTTGCTATTCTCAACCTCGCCTTCAATGCGCGCGACGCGATGAAGGAGGGCGGCAAGCTCAGGCTCAGCGCGACCAACGTGGTGCTCGACGGAAAGCCGGACGGCCTCAGGGGCGAGCATGTAGCCCTGAGCGTAGCAGATACGGGCGAGGGCATGAGCCCCGAGATCATGGAGCGGGTTTTCGAGCCATTCTTCACGACAAAGAGCTTCGGTGAAGGCACGGGCCTCGGCCTTAGTCAGGTGTTCGGCCTCGCCAAGCAGATCGGCGGCGCGGTGACCGTCGACTCAAAGCGTGGTCAAGGCGCGACCTTCACGCTCTTTTTACCGGCGAGCCGCGGCGCGACGGCGGCTGAAACGTGCCTCAACGGTGGTAACGCGCTTGGCCGGGTGCTGATCGTCGAGGACGACACGTTCGTGGCGGAGCTCGCGGCAGGAATGCTCCAGGAGCTAGGGTTCGAGAGCACGATCACGCATAGTGCCAAGGAGGCGCTCGAGCGCCTGGCGGTCGGCGAAACGCCCAAGATCATTTTCTCGGACATCGTGATGCCGGGCGGGATCAGCGGCATCGAGCTCGCGCGCAAGGTACGTGAGCGCTTTCCCGAGCTGCCGATCCTCCTGACAACCGGTTACAGCGAGCAGGTGGGTGGATCGCACGGCTTTCCAGTGCTTCAGAAGCCCTACGAGATGGGCGCCCTTGCGAATGCGCTCGGAAACATCCTCAAACGCGAAATCAGCGTGAACTGAGCTGCTTGCGCCACAGCTGTTGACAGCCGCAGCGATTGAGCGCCTCCTTCGCTGCCGCGCGATGCGGCGCGGCCGTGGAGGGGGATTCCAATGGCAACGACTGCAACACCGCAATCGAGGACGCCGGTTCACGTTTGGATCGTCGGCATCCTGGCGCTCTTGTGGAATTGTTTCGGCGCGTATGACTATCTCATGACCCGCCTGCACAATATGGACTACATCGCGGCATCGATGCCCGGCATCGATCCGAAGCTGGTTCTCGCGTGGGTCGAGGGCATGCCGATGTACTCCCAGATCGGATGGGGGCTTGGCGTCTGGGGCGGACTGCTCGGCGCGATCCTGCTGCTGGCGCGCAGCGGCTGGTCGGTGTGGTCGTACGCCGTCTCAATGATCGGCATGGTGCTCAGCCTTGGCTACCAGCTCGCAGCCGCCCCACCACTCCCTGGCGCGGACAGCGAAATGTACAAGATCATGCCCTACGTGATCATCGTGCTAGGCGTTGCGCAGCTCGCATATTCCTACGCGATGAACAAACGCGGCGTGCTGCGGTAAGTCTTGTGCGGGGGACCGTGAATTGCGGTCCCGCGTCACTAACGACTGTTGCTGATTTGCTGCAGTCTCGGCGGCTCGGGCTGCGAAGACCCCGGCCCTACTTGCACGATTGTCCATAATAGCGACGATGTCGCCCCGGAAGTCTCGAGCCGCGAGTATGCGGCTCCGGAGGGGAGAAAATCATGAACCGTCGCCGCATTTCGCGCGCCCTGGCCTGCACATCACTGCTTTCGCTTTCGGCGCTTGCGACGCCAGCTGCAGGGCAACAGATCGATCGGATCGTCGTCTTCGGCGACTCCTACGCCGACATCGGCAATGCACTTCGGCTCGGGAACGTCAGCCCGATCAGCACTCAGATCTACACGACGGGACGCTTTTCCGGCGGCAGCAATTATATCGACACGCTTAGCAGCACCTTTCAGGTTCCTCAGTACAACTTCGCCATCGGCGGCGCCCGTACCAACAATGGCAACCAGACAGCCGGCCTGCCGGGCCTGACTTTCGAGGTCCAGCAATTCCTTGCCGGTGGCGGGACTCTCGGTTTCCCCACCGTCGACACCGCATTAGACCGGACCGACCTCGTCGCGGTGTCGATCGGCGGCAACGATGCCCGCAATTATCAGCAGACCGGTGGCACGCTGGCCGGCGCGTCGGCCGCCGCGGCGACTGCCGTCACGAGCTTCCAGCAGAATCTCAACCTGGTGATGGCTCGCGGCACGCCGACTATCAGCTTCCTTGCCGGCGACACGGGCTTGCTGCCCGAAATCGCGAACAACCCGACCGGCGCGGCGGTTCGGACTGCCTTCTCGACGTCGTTCAACACGGGGGTCCAGCAGGTCCTTGCCGGTTACGCAGCGCAAGGATCGATCGTCCACTATCTCGACCTGACGACCATGCTTGGACAAGTGAACGCGAACCTCAGCGCCTACGGCCTGCAGGGCATCACCTGTCCGGCTCTCCCGAACACAACCTGCGTGACCAATAACGCCGCGCCTTTTCTATTCTACGTCGACAACCTCCACCCGACTTCGGTCGGCATGCAGATCATCGGCCGCTACGTTGCAGCACAGCTACGTGCGCCGCTCACGCTGCACGCGCCGTCCGACCTCGGCTTCGACACTGCGCGGGAATGGAGCCGGACATTGTCCAGCCGGGGCGATCTCTATCGTGGGGACAAGGCGCCAGGGTTCCGGGCTTTTCTCGTCGGTGATGGCTTTTCGCACCATGCGGACAGCAACGAGTTCGTGAGTGCCTACGATGCACGCGGGCTGGGTGTCACAATCGGCGCCGAATATGGCATGGATGCCGGTCTCGTCGGCGTTGCCGGAAACTACAGCAAGCCCAAGCTTACCTTCGGTAACGATGCTGCGCGCCTGCGCAGTCATAGCTGGCAGATCGGCGCCTACGGCAGCTTCGACATGGGCGGGTTTTTCGGTCAGGGCTACCTTGGATACGGCAAGGACAATAATCAGCTCGATCGCGTCGGCGTTGTCAGCAACCTCGAATCCAGCCCCGACGGAAATCACACGGTCGCCGGCATCAAGGGGGGTTACCTGATGCCCTTCGCTGGAATGGGCGCCGGGCCGATCGTCGCGTTCGACTATGCCCGGGCAAAGGCCGACGGCTACACCGAGTCCGGCGATGCCGCACTTGCGCTGAACGTCGGCTCGCAGAGCCTGAAGTCGGTTACGGGGCAATTGGGTATCGAAGTCCGTGGAGAACTCGCGGGACTGCATCCGTTCGCCGACCTGACGGCTGAGCGCGACTTCACGGGCGACGACCGGTTCATCACCTTCTCGCAAACGACTGCGCCCACGATCGTCAACACCTGGGCTGTGCCGCGCGGCAAGGAAACCTACGGGCGTTTCACGGCCGGCGGCAGCGCAAGCATCATGGGCGGTGTCAGTATCGATGCCTCGGTGTCGACGACATTCGGACGCGATTACGGCGAGGAAGTCGGCGGCAACGTCGGAGTCAAGGCGCGCTTCTAGGAAGGAAACTAGGCAGGGCCGCGGCGGCCGCCAAAGCGCGTCCGCTGCTGCTTGCCGAACCGGCCCTTGCGGGTGCCAGGCTTGCCTTCGGTCGAATGGCCGAGCGCCCTCGGCGCGACGCGGTCAGGCTGAGGAATGCCAAGATCGTCTTCCTCGAGGCGACGGATTTCGTCGCGTAGCCGTGCGGCCTCCTCGAATTCGAGGTCGGCTGCGGCCTTGCGCATCCGCTCCTCGAGGTCGGCGATGTAAGCCTTGAGATTGTGACCGACGAGGTGCGTACGTTCGTCGTCGCCGGTGTCCACCAGCACATGGTCACGTTCCGAGACGTCGGCGAGCAGATCGGCAATGCCCCGCTTCACGCTTTCCGGCGTGATCCCATGCAGCGCATTATATTCCAGCTGTTTCTCGCGCCGGCGGCCAGTCTCCGCCAGCGCCCGCTCCATCGAGCCGGTGACGGTATCGGCGTAGAGGATCACGCGGCCCTCGACGTTTCGGGCGGCACGGCCGATCGTCTGTATCAGTGAGGTTTCAGATCTCAGGAACCCTTCCTTGTCGGCGTCGAGTATCGCGACGAGGCCGCATTCCGGGATGTCGAGCCCTTCGCGCAGCAGATTGATCCCGACGAGCACATCATAGACGCCGAGCCGCAGCTCGCGGATCAACTCGATGCGCTCTAAGGTCTCGACGTCCGAGTGCATGTAGCGAACGCGAAGCCCCGCCTCGTGCAAATACTCGGTAAGGTCCTCGGCCATGCGCTTGGTCAGCGTGGTGACGAGCGTCCGATAGCCCTTCTTCGCGGTGATCTTCGCTTCGTTCACGAGGTCGTCGACCTGGTCCTCGACCGGCTTGATCTCGACCGGCGGGTCAATGAGCCCGGTCGGGCGAATTACCTGTTCAGAGAAGACGCCGCCGGTTTCATTCATCTCCCACGGGCCCGGCGTCGCCGAGACGAAGACGGACTGCGGGCGCATCGCGTTCCACTCGTTGAATCGGAGTGGGCGGTTGTCGATGCAGCTCGGCAGGCGAAATCCATATTCGGCGAGCGTGATCTTCCGCCGGTGGTCGCCGCGCGCCATTGCTCCGATCTGCGGCACTGTCTGGTGGCTTTCGTCGATGAACAGCAGAGCGTTATCGGGCAGATATTCAAACAAGGTCGGCGGTGGCTCGCCCGGGAGGCGACCGGTGAGGAAGCGCGAGTAATTCTCGATGCCGGCGCAGGAGCCGGTAGCCGCAATCATTTCAAGATCGAAGTTCGTGCGCTGCTCGAGCCTTTGCGCTTCCAGCAGACGCCCTTCCGCCGTCAGCTCCTTAAGCCGCTCGGCAAGCTCGTGGCGAATCGCCTCCATTGCCTGCTTCAGCGTTGGCCCGGGCGTCACATAGTGCGAGTTTGCATAGACCTTGATGCTGTCGAGGCCGGCGATTGTCTTGCCGGTCAGCGGGTCGAATTCGGTGATGTCTTCGATCTCGTCACCGAAGAAACTGACCCGCCATGCAGTGTCCTCATAGTGCGACGGGAAGATCTCCAGGCTATCGCCGCGCACCCGGAAATTGCCGCGCGCGAAGGCCTGGTCGTTGCGCTTGTACTGAAGCGCGACGAGCTTGCGGATGACTTCGCGCTGATCCTCAGAGGACCCTTTTTTGAGGCTGAAGGTCATCGCCGAGTAGGTCTCGACCGAGCCGATGCCGTACAGGCAGGAGACGGAAGCGACGATGATCACGTCGTCGCGCTCCAGCAGCGATCGCGTGGCCGAATGGCGCATGCGGTCAATCGCCTCGTTCACGCTCGACTCCTTTTCGATATAGGTGTCGGTGCGCGGGACGTAGGCCTCGGGCTGATAGTAATCGTAGTAGCTGACGAAATATTCGACCGAGTTGTCGGGGAAGAAGCTCTTGAATTCTCCGTAGAGCTGGGCGGCCAGGATCTTGTTCGGCGCGATAACGAGCGCTGGCCGTTGCAGCGTTTCGATTACCTTGGCCATGGTGAAGGTCTTGCCCGAGCCGGTGACGCCGAGGAGGACCTGGCTGGTCTCTCCATTTTCGCCGATGCCTTCGACCAGTTCTCGAATCGCGGTCGGCTGGTCACCCGCCGGCTCGTAATCCGCAACCAGCTTAAAGTGTTTTCCTCCTTCGGCCTTGTCCGGTCGTGGAGGCTTGTGCGGCACAAATGCTTCGCCGGTATCGGGTTCGGCCAGCGACGTGCGGATTTGAATCGCCATTGCCACGATATAGGTGTGCTGTCGCAGCGGGCAATTCACGACGGGCGGATGTCAGACCCTCAGCCGTCCGTCAGGCCGCAACATAGCCTCCGTCGATCATGTAAATCGAACCGCTGCAGTAGGACGCCGCGTCGCTGGCGAGAAAAGCCAGCAGGTGCGCAACCTCTTCATTATTGCCATAGCGCCGCATCGGAATGCTGGCTTCAATCCCGGCCCGTAGGGCCGCCGGATCATCCGGCGCCAACTGAAGCTCAATCGACTGGATCATGCGGTTGTCGATCGGGCCCGGCCCGACAGCATTGACGCGGATGTTGAATGGCCCAAGCTCCAATGCCGCAGTTTTCACCAGGCCGTACACCGCGTGCTTACTGGCAATGTAAGGCGCAAGGCCCGGAAATCCGATGCATCCCGCAATCGATGACAGGGCAATGATCGAGCCGCGCCCACGATCCTTAAGCGGCCCCACGCAATGCTTCATCGCGAGCCACACCCCCGTGACGTTGGTGCGCATCGTGCTTTCGAACTGCTCGACGCTAAGTGCTTCGAGGGGCTTTGCCACCCCCTCCGTTCCGGCATTGGCAACCAGAATGTCGAGCCCGCCAAACTGACGGAGCGTCGCGTTGACTGCGGCAGCAATGCCCGCCTCGTCCGCGGCCTCGGAAACGCTTTCCCGCACCTCGCCGAGGGATTCTAGCCTGCCTCTGGTCCCTGCCAGCTTGTCCGCGGACCTAGCGACCAGCATCACCTTCGCTCCGAGATTGAGAAAGAGCCTCGCGGTTGCCTCGCCTATCCCTCCGGTGGCACCGGTGATGATCGCCACCTTGCCATCCAGCCGCTGTCTTTGCGTATCGCTGTTCATAGCCTCTCCCGCCTAGGAAGCCGCCGTTCCGGTGGGCGACTGGGGACAGCGCCAGCTCTTATCATTGTCGCAAGCCGGAGTAACGCGGAGCTGGTCAGGCTTGGGTCGAACCACACCAATGCAGTAACCGAAGCGACAATGCCTGACGCGGACCACCAAGATTGCTGGCTGTGCTCGCGCCCGCTTAGGCGAACCGTCGAACATCATCACCCAATACCCAAAAGCCGTGGCGGCCGCGAGACGGTGCCAATCCACCCGATCTGTCATCGCACACTGCACCGGACCTTCTCCAACGCGGAGCTGGCCTTGTTCGGCGCCAGCATCGCGGCGATCAGGGGCGATCCGCGCATTGGGCGCTTTCTCGCGTGGATCGCCAACAAGGATCCGGACTTCCATGCGCCGACGCGCCGGCCCCGATAGTGCTCTTCAGCGGAGCCGCTAACTGGGAGGGGTCATTTTTGCCAAGGGCAGCTGCAACGAGCAGAGCGGCATCACAATGAAATGCGCGTCGAATTCCAAGCCGATCGGCGAATGCAGCGCAAAGCAGGGATGACGCGTTAGGACCAGGAATGACGCCCATCATCGTTCTCCTCAACCGCGACGGCGGTGCAGTCGCGGCCGATCCTGATATCGCGGAGAAGGTGACCGGCGCCTTCAAGGCGATTGGCCTTGACGTCGAGATCGAGCTGATCTGTGGCGGCGATTGTGCCGTGCGTTGCCGCGCCATTTCCGAACGGGGTGACGAGTTGCTGGTCGTTGGCGGCGGCGACGGCACAATAAGCGCGGCCGCGTCAGCGCTTGCTGGGACCGAGACGCTCCTCGGTATACTGCCGCTGGGGACACTGAATCATTTCGCCCGGGACCTTGGAGTGCCGACAGAGATCGACAAGGCCGTCGAGCTGATCGCGAGTCGGATGGAGCGGCGCGTCGACATCGCGGAGATGAACGACCGCGTCTTCATCAACAATAGCGCAATTGGCCTCTACCCGTTGATGGTCCTCGACCGCGACCTTCAGCGAAGACACCTCGGGCGAAGCAAACGACTCGCGATGGTCGTTGCTTCTGTGCGAACGCTTGTACGGTTCAATCACCAGCGGCTGACACTGACGATCAACGACGAGAAGGAGCGCGTCGACACGCCTTTGCTGTTCGTCGGCAATAATGATTACCGGATCGACATCGGCGCCCCGGGCCAGCGCGAGAGCCTCGAAGATGGACACCTCAGTGTATTCGTGATGCGCAAGAAGACTCGGCGCGGCCTGGTTGCAGCAAGCATCCGTGCCCTGTTCAACCGGGCTCGCGAGGACGACATGGTCAGGATCGAGGGTGTCGGGCGCCTTCGGGTGTCGAGTAAACGATCCGTGCTTGCGGTTTCGCTTGATGGCGAGGTGGTTCGCGGAGCCCCTCCGTTAGACTATAAGATCCGGAAGAAGGCGTTGCGCGTGATCGCACCTTCAAGGGAACCTACGGCCTCATAGCGGGGTTCGCTGCGGGAAGACTGACGGGGATGCACTTGGCGACCCAGGCTCATCGAGGATGGTCGGACCGGATGCGAGCGAGGGGACTTAGCGTCGCAGGCATCGCCGTCATCCTCCTTGGAGTGGGCGCGGCGCTTCTTCCGGCTGGCAAGACGATCCCCTCGGCGATGATCGGCGGGTTGCTGATTGCGGCCGGCTCGATCGAGACTGTTGCCGGTTCATTGCGCCAGGACGCGCGGCCCTACGCCATGGCGGCGGGCATAGTCACGGGCCTCGCAGGACTTCTGTTCATCCTGAACCCGGAGACCCATTTCTTTCCGAGCGTCTGGCCGATCATCGGCTGGCTGCTGCTCCGCAGTCTCATCTTGGCTGGCGCCGTGACGGAGACACGGAATTCGGTCAGGCGATGGACTGCAATTTCCGCCGGCCTAGACTTCCTGCTGGCCGTGCTGCTCATCGCCGGCCTGTCAATCTCGACCATCGTGATCAGCCTGTTCGGGCCCACACGCGAGCTGGTCGCGAGTTTTGCATGGGTTCTCGCGGCGAGCTTCGTGGTGAACGGAATGATGCTTCTCGAAGTCGCGAGTTGCGAACGGAACCGTGGCTCCTAAGACAAGGGCATGTTCGAAAGCTCGCCTGACCTGTCGGTCAACACCGTTGCGGAGATCGTGCGACTGGCGCTTGCGCCGGTCTTCCTCCTGAGCGGCATCGGCGCTTTCCTGAATGTTCTCGCTTCGCGGCTGTCGCGGATCGTCGACCGCTCCCGACAGATCGAGCCGCAGTTGCTGGCGAGCCGCGGCGGCGATCATGATCGCTGGATTGCGGACCTCAAGGTCCTCGATCGACGCATGTCGTTGATCAACTGGGCCACCGGGCTGTCAGTAACCTCGGCAGTTCTGACCTGTTCGGTCGTCGTGCTGCTATTCGCCGCGAACCTTACCCGTACGCACCTTGGCAACCCCATCGCCCTGCTTTTCATGGCTTCGATGCTGACCATCGGCGCCGGCTTCGCGGTCTTTCTTCTCGAGACGACCATTGCGGCAAGGGCCGTGCGCATTCGGTCCGAACTCCTCCAGCACACGGTGGACGAAGGCGACTAGGCCTCTTATCGGCTGCCGTAAGTCAGCTTCCTCTCTTTGGAGTTTCCAACACCATGAACCGCGCCGCCGGCAGCAACGTCCTCGACCGCGTCCTCGTCCTCGAAATGGTGCGGGTCACCGAGGCGGCCGCGATTGCGGCGTCGAGCTGGATCGGGCGCGGAGACAATGACGCCGCCGATGCCGCCGCCGTGGAAGCGATGCGCGCCGCGCTCAACGAACTGCCGATGGACGGAACAGTTGTCATCGGCGAGGGCGAGCGCGACGAGGCGCCGATGCTTTACATCGGGGAAAGGGTCGGTTCGGCGCAGGGCAGCGGGCCGAAGATCGATATTGCGCTCGATCCCCTCGAGGGCACGACCCTGACGGCCAATGCAGGGCCGAATGCGCTGGCGGTCTTGGCGATCGCGGAGAACGGCTGCCTCCTCAACGCCCCTGACGTCTACATGCAGAAGCTGGCGATCGGGCCGGGCTATCCCGAAGGCACCATCGACCTCCGGAAGTCACCGGCCGACAATGTTCGCGCTATTGCAGCCGCGAAGGGAGTCGAACCGAGCGAGATTATCGCATGCGTGCTTGACCGCGATCGCCACGCTGGGATCATCGCCGAGCTTCGTGCGCTTGGATGCGGCATCAAGCTCATTCCGGACGGCGACGTTGCCGGTGTGATTGCGACTGCCGATCCCGAAACGGGTATCGATGTCTATATGGGCAGCGGCGGAGCGCCCGAGGGCGTCCTTGCGGCGGCAGCGCTCCGCTGCGTCGGAGGTCACATGCAGGGCCAGCTGCTGTTTCGCAACGATGACGAGGTCGCTCGCGCCAGGCGATGGGGCATCGACGATCTCGACCGTATCTATACGCTCAAGGAAATGGCCACAGGCGACTGCATCTTTGCCGCCACGGGAGTTACTGACGGCTCGCTGCTTAAAGGCGTCCACCGCAGCAAGAAGTGCGTGACGACGGAGAGTATCGTCATGCGGGCGAGCACCGGAACGGTCCGCCGCGTATCCACAGAATATCACGACCTCGCGCATCGCGGACTCTAGACCCGGCTCTCCGCCAGCCATAGCTTGCCGTCATGCAGACGGCGTTGAACATCGAACGATCCGTGAGCGGGCAACCGTGGCGCTGGCGGCGACCGCCGGAGCTTGGCCTGGGCATGGATTCGCTGGTGGACGAGCTGCTGCTGGGTCGCGGCGTGACGCAGGAAGACTTGTCTCGACATCGCGACCCCCGAATTCGCGACTTTCTGCCCGATCCCAGCTGCTTCAAGGACATGGACAGAGGCGCGCGGCGACTTGCCGACGCGCTCGAGCGCGGCGAGACGATCGCGATCTTCGGCGACTATGACGTGGACGGCGCGACGAGTTCCGCACTGTTGGTGTTGCTGCTTCGTGGGCTCGGCGCCGAGCCGGTAGTGTATATCCCCGATCGGTTAATGGAGGGCTACGGCCCCTCCGGAAAGGCGCTCGTCGAGCTTAAAGTTGGCGGAGCCAGCCTTGCGGTCTGTGTCGACTGCGGGGCGCAGGCGTTCGATGCGCTTGCCGAAGCCGACGCTGCCGGGCTCGACGTGATCGTCGTCGACCACCACCAGTGCGCGAGCCTCCTCCCGATGGCCTATGCCTTGATCAACCCAAATCGTCTCGACGAAAGCGACGACGGAGCAGCACACGGTCATCTCGCGGCAGTCGGAATGGCGTTTCTGCTTGGCGTTGCGCTAATCCGGGAGCTTCGCGGGCGCGGGTTTTTCGAAGCGGTCGCCGAACCCAGAATCCTTGATCTGCTTGACCTCGTCGCGCTTGGGACGGTCGCGGATGTTGCGCGCCTGAAGAGTCTCAACCGCGCCTTCGTCACGCAAGGGCTGCGTGTGATGGCCGGCCGCCGGAATATCGGCCTCAGCGCGCTCGCAGAGGCTGCGAGGCTGGTGAAGCCGCCGAGTTGCCGCGACCTCGGTTTCGCGCTCGGACCGCGGATCAACGCCGGCGGCCGGGTCGGCAAGTCAGACCTTGGCGTCCGCCTTTTGACCTGCACCGATCCCGAGGAGGCGCGTACCCTCGCCGTGGAACTTGATCGCCTTAACGAAGAACGTCGGGCCATCGAGATGCTCGTCTGCGAGCAGGCCGAAGCTCAGGCCGCTGAACATGCGGATTCGCCGGTCATCGTGATCATGAGCGAGGGTTGGCATCAGGGTGTGATCGGCATCGTAGCCGGACGAATCAAGGAGCGGTTCGGCCGGCCCGCTATCGTGATTGCGGAAACAGAAGATGGGACCGGCAAAGGATCCGGCCGCTCGATCTCGGGAGTAGATCTTGGCGCTGCCGTACTGGCGGCCAAGGAAAGCGGATTGCTGATCGCGGGCGGAGGCCATGCAATGGCGGCGGGGCTGACGCTTCCGCCCGGCGGCCTCACGGCGTTCCGCGCCTTCATGAATCAGCGCCTCGGTGCAGACGTGGCGAAAGCTCTTGGTGAGCGCGCGCTCCTCCTCGACGCGCTGCTCGCGCCCGGCGGCATCGCTGGCACACTATGCGACGCGCTCGACACGGCGGGACCTTACGGCGCCGGCTGGCCGAGTCCGCGTGTTGCCGCTGGGCCTGTCAGGCTCCTTCGCACGGGCATCGTCGGCGATGGACACGTGCGCGGCCTCGGCTGCGGCGATGACGGCAAGACGTTCAGGTGGATTGCCTTCCGCAGTGCCTCGAGCGCGCTTGGACAGGCTTTGCTCCAATCGGCCGCAGACACCCGCTGGTGGCTTGCCGGCACGATCAAGCGCGACGAATGGAACGGCGGCAATGCGGCCGAGATGCATCTCGAGGACGCGGCGCTTGCTTGACGCTCGAAAGCCCCTCGCCTAACGCGCTCACCGCTTCGATGAAGCGGCCCCATCGTCTAGCGGTCTAGGACGTCGCCCTTTCACGGCGAAAACACGGGTTCGAGTCCCGTTGGGGTCACCATGGTTGCTCTTGCACGATCGGTCTACCGATGCGTGAGACAGGTAAGCAGAGATGGGGGTGACCGATTTTTGCCTTCCTTTGCCATGCTCGCTGCTCCCGACGTGTCGCCCTTCTGCCACACTCTCGATCGCCTTGCTTTCAACCGATTCCACCCGGACTTACGTTGAGGTAATCTGTCGAGGATGAGTCTTCTTTGCTTCTTCGGCCGCCACCGTCCGCTGCTCACGTCCATTGTGGAGCGGCAAGACCGCTTCACTGCGCTTTGCGAAGATTGCAGCCTTCCGATCGAGCGCAGCCAGCAGGGGCGGTGGATGAGCTCAGAACCATTGGTGGGCCGAGATAGGGCCGCCTGACAGTCCGCTCCTAGCTCAACCGGAAAGAGCGTCGGGCTTCGAACCCGAAGGTTGGGGGTTCGAATCCCTCGGAGCGGGCCAACAGAAATTTCGTTAAGTGATCACCGCTTCGGCACTCCACCCGTGCTCATGTTGAAGAAGTCGAGCGGATAACGGGCCATGATATCCAGGGCTTCCGACACGGGTGTTCCGGCCGAGAAGTGCTTCTCGAAGCGCGGACACGGACCATTGTAGCTGCCTACCTGGATCCGGACAGCGTAACCATCGATCATCGGCATCAGTCTCAGCGCAAGGGTGAGTTCGCGGGTGATCGATAAGTCATACAGCTCGAGCATGGACACATTTGGAACATAGCGAGAACAGGTTAGAGCGGGGAAGCCGGGAAATCGGGTAACACCTCAAGTGAACAGGCAAAAGGAGCGCTGGCGGTACGCGCGTGGCGCGCATGTCGATGAGCCACCGGCGCTCAAGGGAGCCGCCCAAACCATGCGTTGAAGCCAAATCGCTATGAAGGTTCGTGCACGGCGAGGTTCAGCCTGTTGGAGAACGCCCCGACCATCATGATGGAGATTGCAACATGCTGAGTTCGAGTGACGTCGAGCGGATCTTCTTTGGATGCGGCAATTTCGGCGGGATCGGCTCTTCGCCGAGCTTGCGTAGCGCCGGCGACAGCGAGGACCAGGCATTGCAGCTGCTCGATCATGCCCGTCGAATTGGAATCCGGGGGTTCGACACGGCGAACACCTACGGTGGCGGAGCGAGCGAGATCATCCTCGGCAAATGGCTTCATCGCCAGTGCCCGTCATTCCGCCGGGAGGCGCAGATCGCGACCAAGGTCGGCAATCCACATGGCTGCCCGCAAGGCGAAGGGCCGCTCAGCCGAGCCCAGGTCCTCCATCACCTCGACGTGTCTCTGAGCCGCCTCGGCGTCGAGCGGATCGACCTCTACTACATCCACGAATTCGACCGCGTGACGCCCCTCGAAGAAACGCTGGAAGCCATGGCGCTCGCCGCCCAGGCCGGGAAAATCGAGCGCTTTGGCGTCTCCAATGCCTCGCTGGCTGACATCAAGGCGGTAAGGGATTTTGCCAACAGCGGCATCGCGTCGCGCTTCGAATTCGTACAGAACGAGTACAGCCTGCTTAGCCAGGGGGACGCGCGAGAGCTGATCCCCTACTGCGCCGAACACGGTCTTCGTTATACTGCCTTCAGCCCACTTGCCGGCGGCTTCCTCACCGGCAAATACCGACTGGGTGAGGAACCACCGGTCGGCAGCCGCTTCGCTCACGCGCCGCAAGTCTGCGCAGGCTATTCGAGCGAAGAGTCCTTCACGGCAATCGAGCAGCTGAGAGAGTTGGCCGAGGTGCGGCAGATGACGATGGCCGAGGCCGCGTTGCGCTTCGTGCTCGACACGCCCGGACTGGATGGCCTCATCATCGCGCCGCGCCGGGTCGAACATTTCGCGAGCTTGGGATTAAAGGCGACGTGATCCTGCCCGCTGCTGCAGATAGCCGGCCGCGGCGAGATCCTGGGCGACGTGTCCGAGCGATTTGTAGACAGTGATCTGCTCGCCATTCTCCCGGCCCGGGACACGCCCCGCGAGCACCTCCCCGATCTCGCCGATCACATGGCTGTCGTCGACGATACCGGCCTTGCGCGCGGTGGCCAGCTCCGCTGCCTGCGCAAGCACGCCTGGCCGGTAGTCCGCAACGTAACGCGCCTTGGCGACCAGCGTGTTGTCGACCTCGACTGGACCGAGATAGCTCGAGCCTACAAGATTGACGTGAGTCCCCGGCTTAACCCAGTCCCCGAGCAGGACCGGCTCGGTCGACGACGTTACAGTGCAAATGACGTCGGCCTTTGCGGCAGCTTCTCGGCCATTGGCGACCGGTGTGATTGGCCTTCCCAGCTGTTTGCTCATCCGCTGGGCCAGATCGCGTATGCGCTCGGCCGAACGGCCCCAGATGAGGATTTCGCGAAACTGCCGGACCAGAGGCACCGCGCGCAAGTGCGCTTCGGCCTGCACCCCACTACCGAACACCGCGAGGACCTCGGCGTCGGTCCTCGCCAGGGCATCGGTCGCAACTGCAGTTGCACAGGCCGTTCGGATCTTGGTCACGGGCTCGGCGTCGGCAATGCAATTGACCGCGCCGGTCACGCCGTCATAGGCGACAACGACGCCCTGATGCCGGGTCCGGCCGGGATGGTCGGGATCGCCGAACACGCTGACCAGCTTGGCGCCGAACGTGGAAAGTGCCTGAAGCTCGCCCGGCATGGTTCCGAACATCTCGTTCCTGCCGACCGTGATGATCTGCCGCAGCGGCTGCGGCCGCTCGCCGCTCGACAGCGCGACCATTGCCCGGCGCATTGCGTCTATGCAGCCAGGATAGTCGAGCAGTTCCTCCACCTCGGCCGCGTCGAAAAAATCGATCGTCATTCGGCGTCGACCGCGTAGTCGTCGCCATAGAACTTGCTCGTGCTGCGGGTGTGGAAGGCGATTGCCTTGACTGGCGGGTACTTGGGCGCGCCAAGACCGGGCAAGACTTCCAGGACTTCGTCCTCCCACACATAGACCGCCATCGGAAAGGACACCCGCGCCGAAGTCAGATGGGACCGGTCGCTGGGCTTGCCGACGCGGTGCGTGGTCGACGGCAGCAAGTCGTTGGTGATCCGCTGCATGTAATCGCCGGTATTGATGATGATCGAGCCGTAGGGCGCGCGCATCCGCACCCACTTGCCGCTGCGATGGTTCCATACCTGGAGGCCATCGACGCGGGTCGCGGGCAGGATCGTGAATAGGTCCACGTCCTCATGGCCGAACAGCCGCCCGGCGCCCGAACTGTCCTGCGCGCTGGTCATCGGCGGGTAGTAATTGAGCCTAAGACCAAAATTCGTCTGCGTCAGCTTGTGGTCATAAGCGTGCGGATCGGCGCCAAGCCCTTGGAACATTGCCTGGGCAATCGGCTTGAACAGCGGCTCGTGCGCCAGCACGAGGCGCCGGAACCGTCGCTCATATTCGGCGTCGGGCCAGAATTCCTCGGCGCAGAACTGGCGTTCGCGCTCCTGCGGGATGTCGAACGCGCGCCGGCACCACACCCAGCCTTCGACGAGGTCGGGATGAATTTCGCTCGTTTCTTCGAGTGGAAAAAAGCCCTGCGCGACCGAACCGAACCGCGCCGCGCGAAAACGCATCTTGTCCGCCATCGACGTCGTCGTGAACAGGTCGAGCACGTCGTCGTGCATTTCGTCGTACAGAGCGGGATCGACACCGTGGCCGGTCAGCACCGCGAAGCCTATCTCGCGCAGTGCGGCCGCGAACTCCGTGGCGAAGCCCGCCTTCTCCTCGGCATTGCCGTTGAGGAACCGCGCGAAGTCGAGCGTCGCGATCTCATAATGGTCGTCGAAGGCGTCGTCCTCGTTCTCCGCCAGACGATAGGTATGGCCTTTGTGGACCTGGTCGTATTTCTCGAAGTCGCGATTAATCGCTCGAACATCGGTCATGAAACTGCGACTCCCGTGCCAGCGGCCGCGCTCCGCTCGCCGTTGCGTCCGGCGATTGCCGCGCGAAGCATCACCGCAGCCGTGTACAGCACCACGGCGAAGACCAGCCAGCGCAATATGTCGACCGGCATCGATTTGACGAGCAAGGCGGCGACCAGCACCGCCGGAATTCCCCCCATCGCGAGCCCGAGCACAATCCGAAGGTCAATCTCCCCGATCGCGAAGTGGCGGACACTCGCGCCGGCGCCCATCAGCGATCCGCCGGCAGCCATGATCGGAAAGCAGAGGCGGGGGTCCATCCCCATCAGGCTCAGCATGACCAGACTCGGCGCGTAATTGCCAACTCCGAAATTGGCGAGAATCCCAAATCCGAAGCTGGCGACGATCGAGACCGCTGTTAACCCGGGCGGAAGTCCGGTCGCGTTCCCACCGCCGGGGAACAGGTGCAGGTTGGTCATCGCGTAGGCTCCCGCCGCGAGCAGGAGGCCGATCGCAACCGTCAGCTGGACGATCCACACCCGAGCTTTGGCAACCAGCGGCGCGCCGACGATTCCGCCGACCATTGTCGCGACGGCGCAGCCAATCAGCAGCACCGGATCGACCCGAACCCCCAGCAGGATCAAGAAGACGATGCTTTCGGCCATCGCCGGCGGCGTCAGCCCGACGACCATCGTCGGCGGGATCAACCTGTCGGGAACAAGCTTGCGGAACTTGAGCCAGGCAGTCGTGGGAGCGAAGGATCCAATTCCCAAAGTGTCGAAGAAGTTGACCACGGCGCCAAGTCCCAGCGCCTCGAGGCTCGGCAGAGCCCGCTTTGCGAACGCAGCCCTGACGAGTGCCGCGAGGTAAGCAAGGATCCCGAGGCTGATCGCAATGATGAGCGCGATCAGCACAGCGAACACTTTTCAAGCATGAATAGTCACCTGAACAAAAAAGCCCGCCGGTCGGCGGGCGGGCAGTCGATGATCGTTCGGCAGGTCGATCAGTCGCGCCATCGCGCCGCAAGGGTGCAACCGCGCCACCACCAACGGTGCGCTGTCGAGAAAGCGGCGACGGCAATCATGTTCGTCATCAGCTTTTGAGTAGGACAGACGGCCGACGGCGGTCAATGCGGTCTGCGCCGAGCTGCTCGCTCCACGCCTGCCTTGGCGCCCAGACAATCCACAATTCAGATTGGGATCATCGGGTTGCTGGTGCCGCGCCGACTCTGGGCTCATCGGCACGCAGGATTTCGAAGGCAACCCTGCAGGACCCCGCTACGTGGCCTTCCACTGTTCGAGCGCGCCTGCAAGCATTCGCTCGCGATCCGCGGTGAGTCCCGTGAAGATGTCGAAGGCCGCAGCTGCCTGAAACACCACCATCGGGACACCATTGAGGGTCCGACAACCGACGGCCTTCGCCTGCTTCAGCAGCTCAGTCTCGAGCGGAAAGTAGATGACGTCCGCGACCCACTGAGCGGGCTGCAGCCACTCGGCGGGGATCGGTGTTCCGGCATGTCCAACCATACCGATGGGCGTCGCATTGACGACGCCGTTGCTCCCCCGGATTGCCGAAGCAAGGTCAGAGACCAGAGTGACTCGTCTCGCTCCAAACGTTTGCGCAAGACTTGCGGCCAAGGCTTCCGCCTGACCATCCCTCACATCGAATAGATGCAGGACGCTTGTACCATGCTCGAGAAGGGCATTTGCAGTGGCAGCGCCTGCCCCGCCGGCTCCGACCTGGACGACATCATCGAACCGCACATCGGCAAGGCCGCGGCGAAGACTTTCAGCAAAGCCAAGGCAGTCTGTGTTGAAGCCTTTCGCCATGCCATTGTGAAAGGAAACGGTGTTCACCGCGCCGATGCGTCTTGCCTCGTCGCTCAACTCGTCGAGCAGAGGAATGATCTTCTGCTTGAACGGATGCGTAATGTTGACACCGGCGAAGCCCCGGCGCTTGGCCGCGTCGAGTGTCGCCTCCAGGCCGGCGACACGTTCACCGGTGACGGCAAGGTCAAACAGCGAATAAGCGAGGCGAATGCCCTGAGCGTCAGCTTCACGCTCGTGAAGCCAAGGCGAGCGGGATGCCTGAATATCCTCGCCGATCAGCCCGCAAAGAATGCGGGGCGTCGATCCCGGCCGATCCGGCTCTCCGTGCCCCGCAGGATGGTCCATGCCCATTGTCTGAAGGCTTGCGGGCCCCGAAGGGGACCGGGGCCCGCAATCTCGCTAGATCTTCACGCGTGCGCCGATGCTGACGACGCGCCCGATCGGATTGCCACTGAACGGATCGTAGCCGCCATTGGCATTGTTGTAGAATGGCGGCTTCTTGTCGAAGAGGTTCGTGACATCGAAGTAGATGTTCGTGTTCTTCAGGTACGAAATGCCCGGCAAGTCGTAGTCGAGGTGCATGTCGATCGTCGTGTAGGCTTTCACCTTGTCACCGCCGCCAGTCGGAAGACCCTGAGCATCACTGACGACCGGGTTGATCGCGTTGTTGCTCCAGTTCTTATAGCCGCCAGTGTGGTTGACGTAGAGCCGTGCACCGAAGCCGCCGACATTCACGCCCGCATCTGCCCTGAGGTCCATTTTGATCGAGGGGAAGGTCGTGTTGAACCCGGTGGTGTTTAGCACGCTGAACGTTCCGCCGGTGCCGAAGCTCTGGTCGAACTTTGTCTTGCGCGACACGGCAGCACCGACGTCGAACGAGCCCCAGCCGCCACGGTAGCGATAACGGGCATCGGCATCGATGCCCTCGGCCGTCAGGTTGAGGACGTTCCCCTGGATGAAGCTGTACGTGTAATAATAGGTGCCGGAGAGCGTCGTATTCAGCGGCCTGCCGCCGATGATCGAGAGCAACTGCGGCGAGGTTGCCGTCAACCCGGCCGGGAACAGCTGCAGGCGCGTCGGATCGCCGAACACGGCGAACGCGGCCTGCGGCGCGGTGATGCCGCCCTTGATCGCGTTGTGCCAATAGGTTGCGCTGAAGCGAAAACCGCGCAGCACGCTCGGTAGGACATCCACGCCGAGCGACCAGGTCTTGCCTTTCTGCGGGCCGAGTGCGGAATTGCCGCCATTGATCTGGAGACCGCGGGCAGCGCCTGAACCGAGCGTGCAGGTGGTCGCACTGCAGATGGCCCCCGGAATGCCCGTGACGGTCGGGAACAGGGCGATGGGAACGTTGATCGTACCTGCCGCTCCGACGCTCGTCTCGGCCGTCGTGCCTTGCCCATCCGCGCCGAAGCTCGTGAGCGCCGGAGCCACGAACGACTTGGCCCAGCTGCCGCGGAGCTTCACGCCCTCAAGCACTTCCCAGTTGACGCCTACCTTGGGGTTCGTGGTCGAACCGAAGTCGCTGTATTTGTCGTGGCGACCGGCGAGGTTGATGTCGAGGCTGCGAACGGCCGGGACGTGCATGTCCGGATTGACGATCGGAATGAACAGCTCGGCGAATGCCGCCTTCACGTTGCGCTTATAATCGAGGTGGAGGAAGCGCGAGTTGGTCGTCGCCGGACCAAGGCCGTTTGGACGAGTGACGTCCTGGCTGACCGTGTAGTCGAGATACTCGGCGCCGGCCGCCAGCTTCATCGCGCCGCCCGGCAACTCAACGACGTCGCCGTTTGCTTGAGCGCGAAATTGCTTGAAGCCCTGCCGCGTCTGCTGCGTGACAGTTGAATCGGTGAGCTGGGCAAGGACGGCGGAAGAAGTCCGGCCACGACCCCAGACGTCGAGCGCGTTGGCGGTGGTCAGCACCTGCGTCACCGTCTGGCCGCCCGGAATCGAGACCGGTCCGCCGGTCAACGCCAGCTGAGCGCAGCTCGTGCAGAGGCGCCCGACATCGCGCGACGAGCTGTCGCTTGTGCCGTTCACGACAGCAACACTGCCACGCCATGAGTCGCTGAAGCGGTATTCGGCCCGCCCTTCGGCGTACCAGGTCTCTTCACCCGACTTGTTGTACGCGCCCGGACCAAGCAGCTGGTCGCCCGAGAAGCGGACCGTGTAGGATGTCGCCGTTGTACCTGGGATTGTCACGAAGAAGGGGTTGATCGAGCTGCCGGCCGGAGGAGTGCTTCCGGGTCCGTAGACGGTCGTCTGGATGGTCTGGCCGCCCGAGGCGCGCGACGTGTTCTGGAAGTTCTTGCGGTTGGAGTAGACGACATCGACACCCAGGGTCAGCCGGTCACCGACTTCCTGTTCGCCTTTCACGAGGAAGCTGTTGCGGGTTTCTTCGGGAATGATGTCGTTGCGTTGCGTGATGTCGCAGAAAGCGTTGCTCTGCACGTTGGGCAATGAAAGGTCGTAGGTGTTATTTGACGGATCGAAGCGATACACAGTGCTTCCGATCGTGGCGCTCGCCGGATCGCAGAAGAACGTGCTGAGGTTGGCGCGGTTCTGCGCGGTCTGGCCGGAGACGTCGAGTCCGGCGGCGCGGGCCTCGTCAATGTTGTTCGCGTCGAGGAAACCGCGCGAACTTACGGCGAGTTCGCCGCGATGCGAGTAATTGTAGGCGCCGAATACGAAGCCGCTCTCCCACGTATGACCACCGATGACACCGGCCTGCTGGGCGCGATACTTGTCCCCGAAGCTGGCCTGGCCCGACGCCTCGATGCCTTCATATTTGCGGCGGGTGATGAAGTTGATGACGCCCGCGACGGCGTCCGAGCCATACACTGCAGACGAGCCATCGGGCAGCACTTCGACGCGCTCGAGCGCGTTCGGCGGAATGATGTTGGGATCGGCCAAGGCATGGTTGACGCCCGACAGCGGGAAACGGTGGCCGTCGATGATGATCAAGGTCGAGTTGCTGGCGCTGGCGCCGAGGCCGTGGATCGTCGGCGCGTTGGTGCCTGCGGCGTCCGCGCTGCCGAACGCGCCTTGTCCAACGCTGTTGAGGCCGACGACCGCGGGAACGGTCTTGAGGACCTGCTGTACGGTCTGAACGGCGGTATTGTCGATCGCTTCGCGACCAACGCTGATGAGGTTCGAACCGACCGGCGCAACGCCTCGGATACTGGTACCCGTAATTACGATTGCGTCTGTCGGCGCATTGGTCTGCGCGGCTGCCGCCGGGGCAGTGGTCTCGGCTGCGGTAATCGGATTGGTCGTCTGTTCCGGCGCGTTGTCCGCAGCCGTTGCCGGGCGCTTTTCGCTGGCGCTCGGCGTTCCTGTCGTCTGAGCAATTGCCGGCGTTGCAAGCACAAGCGCGAGCGATAATGCCGAGCCGCCGCACTTCAGAGCCTGGATAAACTTCGTCACGGTTTCCCTCCTGTGAACTAACCGATTAGTACATAATGCGGACACGTCAGGCCGCGTCGAGCTCGACGCGGTGAACGTCACCGACGATGAAGATGTATGCGGCGGCCCCGATCAGCCCGAGTGCGCCGATGTATGCGAGAGCGCCATAGAAAGAGCCGGTATTCTGGACGACGAGCCCGACCACGATCGGCGTGATGATCCCGGCTAGGTTCGCACAAAGATTGAAAACGCCGCCGGTCAGGCCAATCATCGATCGCGGCGCGACGTCCGAGATCAGAGTCCAGCCGAGATTGACCATGCCCTGGCCGAAGAAGGCGACCGACATGATCGCAATCACGACGGTGTTGTCCGAGATGTAGTTGGCGGCGATCATCGTGGAGCACATCAGCAGGCCGGCAACGATCGGGAGCTTGCGACCCAGGGTCGCCGACCCGGTAGCGCGGATGATCCGGTCCGAGACAAAGCCGCCAAAGAGCACGCCCACGGACGCCGCGATATATGGCAGCGAGGCCGCAAACCCTGACTTGATCCAGTCCATATGCCGCTCTTCGGCAAGGTAGCTGGGGAACCAGGTCAGGAAAAACACGAGTGTCGAATTGCCGCAAAACTGACCGATGGAAGCGCCGAGGATTTGTCGCTTAGACAAAAGCCTGCCGATGTTCCTGAGCGTAAACGGCACCTTGGCAACCGGCGCAGTCAGTCCACCGCCTTCAGCAATCAGATCCAGTTCCTGCTTGTTGACCCGTGAGCTTTCGCTCGGGTCGCGGTACTGCGCCCAGAAGACGAGCCCATATAAAACGCCGATCCCACCGACGATGAAGAATATCGAACGCCACCCCCAGCTTGCGACAATCCACACTAGGACCGGAAGCATGAAGCCGACCCCGACATATTGCCCCACCGAGTAGACCCCGGTGGCGCGGGCACGTTCCATCTGCGGGAACCAGTTGTTGAGAATGCGGCTGTTCGATGGATAGCAGGGAGCCTCGGCCAGACCCAAAGCAAGCCGCATCGAGAAAAGACCGGCAACGCTGGACATCAGGCCGTGAGCGAAGGTCGCCAGGCTCCAAAGCACCAGGCTGCCCGCATAAGTGAGGCGAACTCCGAGCCGGTCGAGCACCGCGCCGCCCGGGATCTGCGCAAACGCGTAAGTCCACGAAAATGCCGAGAAGATGAAGCCCATCGTCACTGCAGAGATGTGGAGCTCGGCGGCCATCGAGGGCTTGGCCACGCTCATCACCGAGCGGTCGAGATAATTGAGCATCGTCGCGAGAGTGACGAGCAGCAGGATCATCAAACGCGTCCGCGTTGCGCTGGTCCGTCGCGAAGCGCCGGCCTGCACCGCACCGTTGGTCACGGCGCAGTCCTACATTGCGAAACTGAACGCGACAGAGTCGCGAAATCGCACGCTCTCCCCGCGCGCTTGCGACGAACCAACTTGTCTCTCCCCAAGCAGTCGAGCTGACGCTCTTCCTGCGGGTTCTTCCTTATCGGGTTTCAATTTTGTTGCAACGTAAAATGTAGAACAAAAAACGTCGCCATTTCGGAATGCGAAGAGGTTGTTGCCAACCAATCACACCGGGTCGCGCCATTCTTACCAAAGCGGTGAGTAAAATGACGCACCCCGCTGCCCCGGGTTTTCCATGAGCGGGCGAATCGACGTTTTCTTGCTGCCGCAAGGATGCTCGGTCATTGCAACAAGCGTGGGGCGAATCGCTAAACGTGAATCAGGCCGTAGCCCGGCTCTCGCACAACGCGGCGAACGGATCCGCGATGCGGAAGCGACGCGCGAGGACATTCTCGAAGCCGCAACCGAAGAGTTTGCCGACAAGGGGTTGAGCGGTGCGCGCATCGACAAGATCGCCGACCGAACGAGCACAAGCAAACGGATGATCTACTATTATTTCGGTAGCAAGGACGCCCTCTACCGAGCAGTGCTCGAGCGCGAGTACACGCGCATCCGCCGCGCCGAAGCCGCGATCGCTCTCGACCGCCTGGACCCTGAGAAGGCGCTGGCCGAGCTGGTCCGCCAGAGCTTCGACTCGCACCTCGATCGGCCAAATTTCATCCGCCTGGTGATGAACGAGAACATCCACCACGCCGAGCACCTGAAGCAGGTGAAGGGGCTCAACCGGCTCAACAAGGCGATGATCAAATCGTTGGGGGAAATCATCGACCGCGGCGTAAAGGCCCGCGTGTTCCGCCGCGGCATCGACGCGGTCGACCTCCACATCAACATCACGGCCTTGTGCTTCTACACGGTGTCGAACCGCTACACGTTCCGCCAGGGATTCGCGCTGGACATGTGGGCTCCGCGCGAAATCCGCAAACGGCGTGAACAGGTCGTCGACGTCATTCTGCGCTGGTGCGCATCCGCCTGAACTCAAGTTGTGACGTGGGTGACCTTCTTACCCGGCGAATAGATGTCCATGATATTCCAATGCCCAGTCGTGGGCACCGGCGCATTCTCCATGATGACATCGAGAACCACGGGCTTGTTGCTATTGATCGCAGCCTCGAGGGCCGGTTTGAACTGGTCGGCAGATTCAATGGTGACGCCCTCGACGCCATAGGCTCGAGCCATTGCCGCGAAGTCGGCCGAGTAGGGACAACCGTTTTTTTCGAAGACCGTACCGAGCGTGGTGCCGAAATGCGCTTTCTGGAGTCCGGCGATCGTACCGAACGCTCGATTATTCATCACCACCCAGACGACAGGGATGTCGTCCTCGAACGCCGTCGCGAGCAGCGAGGGGTTCTGACCAAATCCGCCGTCGCCGACGAGGGATACGACGACGCGTTCGGGTGCAGCAATCTTTGCGCCGAGTGCTGCCGGAGCACCGAAACCCATGGTTGCGTAGCCGCCCGGAGTGAGGATCGAGCCAGGCGTGTAAATCGGGAATTGCTGGCCAACACCATTCTTGTTCCAGCCCACATCGGTCGTGATGATCGCATCGCGCGGAAGCACCGCGCGCACGTCGGCAAGGATTCGCTCCGGCCGCATCGGAAACTGGTCGCTGCGCTCGGCCTCAGCGTTGGTTGCTGCAAACTCGGACCGGTAGCGCTGGATTGAACTGCGAAGCGCGTCGGCCTTGCGTCCAGCAGGATAGAGTTGCCGTGCCGCACGATTAAGCGCGATCAGCGCCTGCCTGAGGTCGGCGATCGCGCCGATCTCGGCGGGATAGTTGCGGCCGATCTCCGACGGGTCGATGTCGATGTGGATGAGCTTCGTTCTGGGAATGTCGAAAGTATATTCCTTCTCCCACGAGCTGCTGTCCGCCTCCTTGAAGCTGGTTCCGAGGCCCAGCAAGACATCCGCCTTGCGGCAGCTGTCGTTGACGAACTGCGTTCCCCAGAAACCGGTCATGCCGAGTGTCATCGGATGGTCGTCGGGGATTGCGCCCTTGCCCATCAGCGAATGCGCGACCGGGATGCTCATATGATCCGCAAACGCTGCAAGTTCTTCGCTAGCACCTGCGATCAGCACGCCTCCGCCGGCATAGATCACCGGGCGTTCGGCATCGCCCAGCGCAACGACGATCCGCTTTGCGACCTCTTCGTCGAGCGATGGCTTTGCGAGCTCGGCCGTGTGCGGTTTCACGCGCTCGAACAATTCGACGTCGATCGATGCCGAGAAGATGTCCATCGGCACCGACACGAGCACCGGGCCCGGCCGGCCGCTCTCGGCAAGCTGGAACGCCTTGGCGATGATTTCCGGGAACAGATCGGGGCGCTCGACTCGCCATGCGCGCTTTACGAATGGACGATAGACCTCCCACTGCGCGGCATCGGCGTGGAGGTTGATCTCCTGGTGCGGATGCTTTCCGTAATAATGGCTCGGCACATCGCCGGCGATCACAACCATCGGGATGGAATCGAGCGCGGCATTGGCGACGCCGGTTGCAGCATTGGTGAGCCCTGGACCGAGGTGCGAGAGAACCACGCCGGCCTTCCTCTTGACGCGCGCATAGCCATCGGCGGCGTGGGCCGCGATCTGCTCGTGCCGCACGTTGATGAACTTGATGGGACTGTTGGTCAGTGCGGTCAAAACGGCGATGTTCGTGTGGCCGCAAAGGCCAAAGATGTGCTCGACACCGCGGTGCTCCAGATATCTCACCAGCTGATGAGAAATGAGGTCGTTCATCACTGTCTCCGTTAGTCCGCTTTCGCGGTGTCCGATTGCCCGCTGCCGACAGCTTCGCGGTCGAGCGACCGCCGCTTGGGCCCGGTGTAGGTGAATGGAATGTCCTTCGGCATTGGCCCCTTGATGCGGCCGCCTTGCTGCATTTGCTCCCATGCATGGGATAGGATCCCGACCGAGCGGGACAGGATGAAGAGACCGCGGCCCATCTCCGGCTCGAAGCCGAGCTCAGAAAAGATCACCGCAGTCGATCCGTCGATGTTCATCGGGATCGGCTTGCCTTTCTGTCGCGTAAGCACGGCTTCGGTCGCGCGGCCGATCGCAATGTACTCACCGGTGATTTCGCCGGCTTCGGCAGCCTCGCGCACCAGGCCGAGGAGCGGCTCGGTGCGCGGATCGACCGGATGCCAGCGATGGCCGAAGCCGCCCACGATCTTGCCATGTTTCTCGCGATATTCGGGAAGCGCAGCTTCAACCGCTTTCTCGAGCTCCAGACCTTGATCGCGGCGGGCACGGATCATCTGGTAGAACTCCATGCACTGCTGGCCGGCACCGCCGTGAATGTCGGCAAGCACGTTGATGGCCGAGGCCATCGCATTGTTGAGCTCGGCGCCGCAGGTGATCGCCATTCGCGAGATTGCAATCGACGGCGCGTGCGGACCATGGTCCACAGAGGCGACCAGCGCAGCTTCGAGCAGGCGAGCCTGGCCCGGCGTCGGCAATTCGCCGCGCACCATCAGCCAGATCATCTGCGGGAAGCTGATCGCGCCGATGAGTTCCTGGACCGGGTAGCCTCGGATATCGATTTCGCCCGGATGGATGTCGATGATGGACGTACTCCACCAGCGCTCCGCGTCTTCGAGGATTTCCGTTGGGCTCTTGCTCATATCGCCGATGCTTCCCGAAGCTGGGCGATCTCGTCGGCCGAATAGCCAACCTCGCCGAGGATCTCGTCCGTGTGCTCGCCAAGGCGCGGCGGCGGCGCCTGAAGGCGTCGTTGGCCATCGCCGAGCCTGTAGCCTGCGGTGACCAGCGAAAGCGGCTTTCCGAGCACGTCGAAGTCGTCGAACCGTTCGACGAGCTCGCGACCCTCGACCTGCTCGAGATCAAGCGCAGCCGGTACCGTGAGCACGCGGCCCGCCGGCACACCGGCTTTGTTGAGAATGCTTTCCCATTCAGCGGCCGAGCGCGAGGCGAGACCAGCTTCGACCTCGACGGACAGTGCGGCGCGATTGCGCTTGCGATCCTCGCGATGCGCGAAGCGCGAATCAGCCACGAGATCATCGCGCCCGATGAGCTTCATGAGCGCGACGAACTGCTCCTGTTTGTTAGCCGCGATGTTGAGCAGTCCATCACGGGTCTTGAACGCGCCCGAGGGTGCTGCCGTGAAATTGTCGTTGCCCATCGGCACCGGTTGCTGTCCGGCGATCAGGTGATTGGAGACGACCCACCCCATGGTGGCGAGCGTCGAGTCGAGCATCGAGACGTCGATGAACGTTCCTTCCTGGGCCCGACCCTGCCTGACCAGCGCGCTCGCAATGGCAAACGCAGCGGTGATGCCGCCGATGCTGTCGCACACGGGATAGCCGACCCGGAGCGGCGCGCTTTCGGCATCGCCGGTGATGCTCATCACGCCGGACAAGCCCTGGACGATCTGGTCGTATGCCGGAGCACCGCGCATCGGGCCCTCCTGGCCGAAGCCGGAGATAGCGCAGTAGATGAGGCGAGGGTTGATTGCCTTGAGATCGTCATACGCCACTCCAAGGCGCGCCATCACCCCGGGCCGAAAGTTCTCCACGAGCACGTTCGCAGTGGCCGCGAGGCGGCGAAAAGCCTCCTTGCCCTCCTCGGACTTGAGGTTGATCGTGATCGACTTCTTGTTGGCATTCTGGGCAAGGAATGACGCGCCCATCAATTCTGAACTCAGCTCAGGCGACGCCCCCAGCTGACGTGCAAGATCGCCAGTGCCAGGCGTCTCCACCTTGATGACGTCTGCACCGAGAAGCGCGAGCTGGTAGGCGCAGAACGGTCCGGCGAGGACATTGGTCAGGTCGAGTACCCGAACACCTTCAAGGAGCATGCGTCAGCGCCTGATGAACGGATTGGGCACGTCGAGGTCGCTCGACAGCCAGACCGTCTTGATGTCGAGATAATCCTTGATCGCATCAGGTCCGGATTCGCGTCCGATCCCGGAGCGCTTGAAGCCGCCGAACGGCGTCGTGAAACTCGTTGCCCGGTAATTGTTGACGTAGATCGTTCCGGCCTTGAGCCGCTCGGTGACGTACATCGTTCGCTTGAGGCTCTGCGTCCAAACGCCGGCGGCCAGACCATAGGCGATGTCGTTACCGATCCGGACCGCGTCTTCCTCGTCCTCGAAGCGGATGACGGAAAGGACCGGTCCGAAAATCTCTTCCTGCGCAACGCGCATCCTGTTTTCGACGTTGGTGAAGATCGTCGGCTCGATGAATTGGCCCGAGCCGATATCGGAACGCGCACGGCCGCCGTAGGCAAGCGTTGCGCCCTCCTGCTTTGCAATCTCGATGTAGGACAGGATCTTCTCGAATTGCGGCTTCGTTGCGACCGGGCCGATCTGCGTCGAGAGTTCGGCGGGGTCGCCGATCTTCGCATCTTTGATGAAGTCGATCAGCCGCCTGATCACCTCGTCGTGGATGCTGTTCTGCACGAGGAGGCGCGAACCTGCCTGGCAGGTCTGGCCGGTCGCAGCAAAGATGCCAGAAACGATGCCCTTCACAGCCTGGTCGAGATCGGCGTCATCGAACACGATGTTCGGCGACTTTCCCCCAAGTTCGAGCGTCACCGTCTTCATTCCGCGCGCCGCGGCTTCATAGATCTTCTGGCCGGCAATCTCGCCGCCGGTGAAGCCGATGTGCGCGACGTCTGGATGGCTTACGAGCGGCTCGCCCACTTCCGGGCCAAAGCCGGTGACGACGTTGATGACGCCCTTGGGAATGCCCGCTTCCGTCGCGAGCGCGGCGAGCTCGATCATCGAGGCAGACGTGAATTCCGACGGCTTGATCACCGTGGTGCAGCCGGCGGCGAGGGCCGGTGCGAGCTTCCAGCTCGTCAACGTCAGAGGCGAGTTCCACGGAGTGATGATCGCGACGACGCCTTTGGCTTCATAGACCGTGTAGGCGAAGACACCTTCCTTGTCGGTCGGAATGACGGCGCTCTGCACCTTGTCGGCGAGCCCCGCGTAATAGTGGAAATATTCGCCAAGATAGCGGACCTGCGCGTTGACCTCGGCCGCGAGCTTGCCATTGTCGCGACGCTCGATTTCCGCAAGACGATCTGCATTGGCAACAATGAGATCCGCGAACCTGCGCAGAAGTCGACCGCGGTGCGAGGGCCGCAGCCGCGACCAGGGTTCGAACGCGCGTTTTGCTGCACCAACGGCAGCGTCGACGTCCGCCGATGTGCATCGCGCAATGAGCGCCCAGGCCTTCCCCGAATAGGGATCCTCGGTCTCGAAATATTCGCCGCCCGCCGGCGCCTGTTCGGCGCCGTCGACATAAGCGCCGTACCGTCGGAGCGAATCTCCTCGTGCGCGGTCGGCGCTCGCGAGAGCGTCGCTGCTGCTGGTCCCTGAAACTGACATTTCTCCCTCGCTCCAGACAGATATTGTAGTACATTATTTTTGTCGAGTCGGAATTCGAACTTTTCCTACCTATTCGCCGCACCGTTCTCGACAGGTGGCGAGCCCGTTCATAAAGCGAGTTCATGCAAGCTGTAGGTGCACCCGCAACGCCGCGTCCCCGCAAGGTCAGCCGCCGCCCCACCGAAGAGCTGAAGACGCGGCTTCATCAGTCGCTGGCGCGCGAACTCGGAACGAAGATCGTCACGGGTGAATATCAGCCTGGAGAAAGTCTTCCCGGCGAGATTGCTGCAAGCCAGAACTACCAAGTCTCGCGCAACGCATATCGCGAAGCCGTGCGCATCCTAGCTGCGAAGGGGCTTGTTGAAAGCAGGCAGAAAGCGGGAACGCTGGTGACTGAGCGCAACCGCTGGAACCTGCTCGATCCCGACGTGCTGCACTGGACCTTGTCGAGCAATCCGACACCGGAGTTTCGTGATGCGCTGTTCGAACTTCGTTCGATCGTGGAGCCGTCTGCGGCATCGCTTGCTGCCGAGCGGCGGAGCGATAAGGACCTTGTCGCGATCGAGGAAGCGCTGGAGGAAATGCGCGGTTACGCGCCCGACAGTCCCGAGGGAGAGGAAGCAGACGAACGCTTTCACGAAGCGATCTTTTCCGCCGCGGGCAACGACGTTCTGGGCCGGCTTGCGAGCATCATTGCGGCATCGGTGAAGTTCGTCGCCGAATTCAAGCGCGAGCAGCATATCGAGCGCGACACCTGGCCAGACCACAAGGCCCTGTTCGAGGCGATCCGCGCGCGACGGTCAAGCCAGGCCTATGATGCGATGGTCGGCCTCATTGCGCACGCCCGCGCCGACATCGAGGGTACGCCGACGGACCGACAGTCGCGCCGTCGCTAATTCTGCCGGGGCGCATCCTTCGCGCCGTAATGAGCGGCAAGGAAATCGGTAATCTTCTTGTTGTCCTCGGCCGACAGCTGGGCACCGTAGCCGATCATCCGGTCGATCGTTTCCGCCCATTCGGCAGCGGTGCGGTTGCGGGCGGTGACCTGGTCCATGCCATGGCAGCTCGAGCATTGCTTTTCGACGAGCGCCTCGTCGGCATCGGCTGCGGGCGCCGCGGCCTTGGCAGGGTTGGCGGCTGGCGGAGCGGCGGCGGGTGACTTGGTCGCGCCCTGCGCGACCGCAGTTCCGGCGATAAGGCTCGCGGCCAGAAGGACGGCGTTCGGGATGCTGATCTTCACGTAAGCTCCCCTATTTCGCCTGTTGCAGGAATTTCGTCATACGTACTCGGGCGAGCGGCGGAAGCTTCGCAAGAGCCGCTGAAAACGCGGTCTTGTTCACCGCCGCGCCGACCTGGACGAGACCAACCATGCCCATCGCGAAGTGCGGGAGACATTTGTATCCATAAAGGCCAGGCCTGGTGAATTTGACGACGACCTCCTTGTTCATCGCGCCCTTGAACAGGGTCCCGCCCGCTGGAGTGAGCTCGCGGATGCTCTCGGCGTTGTGGCTCTTGTCCTGGACGGCGAAGCGTACCGTGTCACCGGCCGCGATGCGCAGATAAGCGGGAGCAAAATCCATGGCGCCGTTGGAGCCGCGGTTGACCATTGCGACGCGATATTCCTTTGCCGCAGCCGGAGATGCAAAGAAGCTGACGGCCACTGCGGCATAAAGAACATTGCGAGCGCTCACGCACACACCCCTCGAAACACGGCGGTTCGGGCGGGCGCTAGCGAAGCCTCGCTGACCGTCTGGTGAACAAATTGTCGGACTTAATTTGCCGGTCATTGGCAGAAGGGCTCCTCGCCCATTACCGACTTGATCCCACCCACGATCAGCTTCTGGAACTCGACCGCGCCGGTAAAACTGCCGTTCTTCTCGAAGGCTCGTGCATCATGGCCAAGGGTTGTCAGCCAGGCCTTACCGCCGTCGTAATACTGGCACCAGGCGACGGGGTGGAAGCTGCCGTGGCCGGGGTGATGTCCGACGACCGACGGCATTCGTGGAGGGAAGCCCGCCGGCATTGCCGTCGACGGGGGGCGCGGCTGTTCGAGCGTCTTGCCGTAGCTCTTTTCGTCGACGGTCGCGAGGAAGCGGACCTTCGTCGGGAACGGCATGAGATTGTACCACTCGTCGCCGAAATGCCAGCGCGCGGGCAGTCCCCTCGTCGATGAATCCTTCGCATCGACGGTGACGACGTCGGCCTCGCGAAAGGGACCGTGGTCGTAATAGTTCGTTCCGCCGAGCAGGCCCTCGTACCAGGGCCAATTGTACATCGTACCGAACGCGTTGTGGATGCCAACGAACCCGCCGCCCGCGCGCATATACTGGCGCAGCGCGGTCTTCCCATTATCGTCGAGATTGTCGCGAGAGGTCGAGATGAAAACGACGGCATTGTAGCCGTTGAGATTGACCATCTGCGCCGGATCCTCGGTGTAATCGAGCGTCCAGCCATTCTCCCCCGCGATGCGCTGCATTTCGCGCTGCACGACATTGTCGGTCCCGAGCGTCGGGTTCAGGCCGGTTCCGAGAGGCTTGCCAAGCGCGGCGTGCCGCGGACCAGCGGTCCGCGTGTAGAGGAGCACGCGATATTTGCTCGTCTTGTCGCGCCCCCAGTCGTGGTAGCAGCGGGGGCTCGTGCCGCGGCAGACGCCATAATCGAGATTGCCGAGATTGTCGTTGATGGCGCCGCCGGGATTTCCGACCTGCGCAACTGCGCCTGGAGCACCCGCCATGAAGGCAAGCGCGGCAATCGGCTTCATCAAACGCATCGGCTTCACCCCTTGGGCAGTGCAAAAACGGTAAGCTGGTCGCTTTCGATCGGCGTCCCGAGAAAACTTCCGCCGGTAGAGACAATGGCCACATATTGGCGGCCCCCGACCGAGAAAGTGATCGGGTTGGTGTGCGCCGACGCCGGCAGCTTGTAGGTCCACAATTCCTTGCCTGTGCGCGTATCATAGGCGCGCAAGCGGCTGTCGTCGGTTGCAGCGATGAAGGTGACACCGCCTGCGGTGGTGATCGGACCTCCGATGGACGGGCGCCCCGTCGCCTGCCTTCCGGGCGGGAGATTTTCCGAAATGCCGTTCGGCGAGCGCCACACGATCCTGCCCGTGCTGACGTTGACCGCCACCAGCTCACCCCAGGAGCCGCTTTGGCAAAGGAGACGTGTCTTGGGATCCCAGAAGCGGCCGTTGAGCGGCCCCCGGTTCGCGAAAAAGCCTTTGCCGTCGGGCACGATCTGCTGGATCTGCCCGAGCGTGAAAGCATTGACGACGTAGAGGCCAAGCTTCGGGTCGAACGATCCGCCCGCCCAGTTCACTCCTCCGAGCGTACCTGGAAAGTAGAGGCTCGGCCTATTGTAGGCCGGCGGATTGAACGGGCCGCCGAACGCGAGCTTGCCGGTGAGATCGCGGCAGAACTTCTCGTGCTCGGGCGTCAGCGTCGAGACGTCGTTGGCGCTGAAGCTCATTCGCGACAACGGCTCCGGCGTGACCGGGAAGGGCTGCGTCGGCGATGCCCGTTCACCCGGAACATCGCTCGCCGGTACAGGACGCTCGACGACATCGTAGATCGGCTTGCCGCTGCGGCGATCGAGAATGAACAGCAGGCTGTTCTTGGACGTGACCGCGATTGCAGGAATCGTCGCGCCGCCGCGGCGCACGTTGATCAGCGTGGGCGATGCTTCGGTGTCATTGTCCCAGATGTCGTGGTGGACGACCTGGAAGTGCCAGAGGTACCTGCCGCTGTTCGCGTCCACTGCGACGATCGATGATCCGAACAGGTTGTCGCCGGGCCGATCGACACCGACACGATCGTTGGTCGGAGCACCGAAGGGCAAATAGACGATGCCCCTGGCCGTATCGAGCGTCATTAATGCCCAGACGTTGACGCCCGATCTGTTGTGGCCGCTGTTATTCGCCCAGCTGTCCCCGAACGGCTCGTTCTGTTCGGGAATCGACCGGAAGGTCCATGCGAGCTTGCCGGTCCGCGCGTCGAAGGCGCGGACGTCACCGCGCGAACCGCCGATCGCTTCACCGACCTGCGAACCGGTGATGACGAGATTGCGATAGACGATCGGTGGCGAGCTCAACTGATAGGGCTTGTTGGGCCCCCCGACCATGACGTCCGGCGTACGCAAGTCGACGACGCCGTTCTCGCCGAAGCCAGGCGACGGTGAGCCGTCCGAAGTGCGGAGCGAGCGCAGCTTGCCATCGCTCGTGCCGAAGATCAGCGAGGGCGGCGCCATGCCGTCGCCCGGCCAATATTCCATGCCGCGGGTCGCCGGATTGGCGCCCTTGGGAAGGTCATGAACCCACAATTGCTGCCCAGTCGCGGCGTTCAGGGCGACGATGCGAGCGTAGGGCGTGCCCACGTACATGACGCCGTCGACGACGAGCGGGATCGTTTCCGATGGAGAAAAGCGTCCCCCAGCGCCAAACGGGCCGCCCGGGCCAAAGCCGCTGAGTGGCCCGCCCGCTCCGCCGCCGGGACCACCGCCCTGTTCGGCCTGCGCCTGCGCGCGCTCGGCGCCGGAGGGGGCAATCGCCGGCGCGCCTTCGGGCTTCATGTGATACGCCCAGGCCGGCTCCAGGCGCGCCACATTCGCCGGCGTGATTTCAGTGAGCGGCGAGAAACGCGATCCGCCGGGCTCGCCATTGACGGTCGGCCAGTCCGAGGCGGCCACCGACGTGCCGACGGGCATAGTAGCGCATGCCGACAAAGCGAGCAGCGCAATTGCGCTGCTGCTGCTGCGTGCCAGTTTGACGCAGCCGATGGAGAATAGCATTCCTTCGCCTTTCACAACCTCGCCGGCGCGGCGGACTCGATGCCGCAGCGTGGCTCCCTCCTTGCTCCAGCGGCAGGCACGCTTGCATTGCGGGCTGGAGTGGTCAAGTATTTTGTCGTACATTATTTGCACGAGAATTTCGCGCCTCGGCGCGCTGTCTCGAGGGGTCAAAGCAAGTGATTACATTCGGCCATGTGAACGTCCGCACAAACAAGCTCGAGGAGAGCGTCGCCTTCTACCGCGACGTCCTCGGGCTGACACCCGGACCAGCGGCGACCCGGCCGGGCTCGAACGACCATGTCTGGTTGAGCGACAGTTCCGGCAAACCTTGCGTCCATCTGCAGCGCACGACAGCAATCGGCATGGAAATGAGCGGCGCTGGCATCCACCATTTCGCATTCGACAGCGACGATGCCGAGGCATGGCGCAACAAGCTGAAATCGCTTGGCATCGGACATGAGGAAATGGAGTTTGAAGAGGCAGGGATGCTGCAGTTCAACCTTAAGGATCCTAACGGCCTTCGCCTTGAGCTGACATTCAGCGTCGCATGACCAAATATTCGCTTGCCCAGCTGACCGTCCTCGAAGCTTCGCCTCCCGAGCTGATCCGCATTGCCGGCGAGGCCGGCTATGATTTCGTCGGGCTGCGCCTGCTCGAAGTCACCGGCGGCGATGCATGGCCGCTCGCCAATGATGCTCGGCTCATGCGCGAGACCAAGGCCGCCATGAGTGCGCACGGTGTCGGCGTGCTCGACGTCGAGCTCGTCCGGTTGACCCCGGAAATCAGGATCAACGACCTTCGACCGACGCTCGAGGCCGCTGCGCAGCTTGCAGTGAAGCATATCCTGACCCAGGCGCACGACACCGACTGGGGGCGCCTCGTTCATAATTTCGGAAGCCTGTGCGATCTCCTCGCAGGCTATGGGATGACTGCGGACATCGAGTTCCTGACCTGGACCGAGATGCGCGGCGTCAATGAAGTGATGCGCCTTTTGAACGCGGCCAACCGGACCAATGTCGGCATCACTGTCGACACGCTTCATTTCTACCGGTCCGCCTGCAGTCTCGACGACCTGCGCGCGGTGCCCGCGGAGCTGTTCCACTTCATCCAAGTTTCGGACGCACCAGCGGCCGGTCCGACGAGCGTGGAAGGCCTGATCTTCGCGGCGCGCGAGGACCGGCTAAATCCGGGGTCCGGAGGATTGGATCTCGCTGGCCTTCTCCAGGCACTGCCGACTGATGCCGCGATCGCCGTGGAGATCCCGAACAGCAGGCTTGCCGCAAAGATCAGCAATGAGGATCGCGCAAGTCAGGCTCTCGAAGCAACGAAGGCGCTGGTCGCCGACGTCGCTGCCCGCCGGGTCGGAGCCGCGGCCTAGTCGAGATCGACCCAGCCACCGCTCCGTGCCGACCGGAACAGGGCTTCGATGATGCAAAGTGTCACGAGCGAGTCCTCGATGGGCCAGTGCCGAACGGGCTTGCCGCGAACGAGCGCGGAAAAGCGATCCACCTGCAGCGCATATTGGTTGACCGCGGGGAAGTCGTGGACCTCGGTTGGAAGTGCACCGACGCTCGTCTCGTCGCCAACGTGGACGCTGCACGTCGCCGGACGCGCCTGCGCGTAGGGAAAATTCGTTGCCAGCCAGCCCTTGCTTCCGAGCAGCGAGAAAAGCTGGTGAGTGGCCCAGGCCGAGGTCCCACCCTGCGAGCTCGCAGTGAAGCTCGCGTGCGCGTCGCCGTAGTCGAGGAGGACCGTCGTTAATCGGTCGATCCTGAAGTCGGGATCAATGTCCATTGCCGCGCAAACGCGAGCCGGGGGCCGGCCGAAGACGAGGTTGCAGGCGGCGATGACATAAGTGCCAAGATCGTACGAAGCACCGCCTCCAAGACCCGCCTGATTGCGGATGTCTGCGGGATCGAGGAAGCGCTTTGCGATTCTGCCCTGCACGGCAAGCGGCGCGCCGACCCGTTCGCTTCGAAGGACCTCCTCGATGAATGCCCATTGCGGGTGATTGCGAAAGACGAAGGCCTCCTCGATCAAGCCGCCGGTTTCGTCACGAACCTCGATCAGGCGGCGAACGTCGGGAGCAGCGAGGCAGAGCGGCTTTTCGCAAAGAACGGCCTTACCGGCACGAAGTGCGCGCTCAGACCATTCGACATGCAAATGGTTGGGAAGCGGGATGTAGACCGCCTCGACATTTTCGTCCGCGAGCAATTCTTCATAGCTTCCGTACGCGGACTGGATGCCGAGCGTGTCCGCGGCAACTCTGGCGCGCTTGAAGTCGCGCGAGGCGATCGCGATGCATGCCGCTGTTGGGGCCTCCGCAATTGCGGGAATCGTTCGTTCGACGGCGATATTGGCCGTTCCGAGCACGCCCCAGCGGACGGGTTCAGACATTCGTCACCATGATCGTGACAACCCTAAGGCAGGGCGTAGGCGATGAGGTCATCTGCAGCAGCGGGATCTTGAAGAAAGCTTCCGCCCGTTGCCGGAAAGACGACAAATTGCCTTCCGCTCCGGCCGGCATAAGTGACGGGAACCGAATGGTTCGGCGCCGGCAGTTCGGCAGTCCAGAGCAGCTTGCCGGTGCGCGCATCGAAGGCCCGGAAGCGCGAATCGTCGGTTGCGCCGACGAAGACGAGTCCGCTCGCGGTGGTAATCGTTCCGCCGAGGTTGGGCCGTCCGGTTTCACGTTTCCCTTCCGGAAGGCTGGTCGTCTCGCCAAGGTTCACGCGCCATGCGATCTCGCCAGTGTTGACGTTCACGGCGGTGAGACTTCCCCACGGCGGCTGCTGACACATCATATTGGTGGAAGGCTCCTTAAACCGTCCCAGCAGCCCCGCCATGTCGTACGGGATCTCGGGATTGATGCCGGGGCCCGCTCCCGCAACGCCAATGACCCTGCGAGGGCTGCCTCGCTGATCAATTCCGGTCAACTGCCCGAGATCATGCGTGTTGACGAACAGGAAGCCGAGTTTCGGATTATAGGAAACGCCGCCGTAATTGGCCGAGCCGAGCGCCCCCGGGAAGTTGAGCGTCGGGTGCTTCCAGCCAGGCGGATTGTAGGGACCTCCAAGGCCGATATTATTGTCCCTGATAAGCGCGCGGCAGTAACGTTCGAGTTCGGGCGTCACAGTCGCCACTTCCTCCGCCGTCATCGCGACGCGCGCGAGCGGCCGGGGCTTCAGCGGAAAGGGCTGCGTTGGCGAGGTCTGCTCGCCGGGCACGTCGCTGGCTGCGACTGGCCGCTCTTCGATACCGTAGATCGGCTTTCCCGTGCGACGGTCGAAAAGGAACAGGATTCCCATCTTTCCGATGGTCGCGACCGCCGGGATTGTCTCCCCGCGCCGATGAACATCAAACAACGCCGGCGGCGCGGAATTATCGCCGTCCCAGACGTCGTGGTGCACGAGCTGGAAGTGCCACAGCTTCCGGCCGGTCCGCGCGTCGAGGGCAACGAGGCTCGTGCCATAAAGGTTGTTGCCATGCCGGTCGCCGCCATAGCGGTCCCAGTCAGGAGCGTCGGTCGGAACGAAGACGATGCCGCGTTGCGAATCGACCGTGATCAGGCCCCAGACGTGGATCTCGCGCTGGCGCTCGGCGCTTCCCGGCGCCCAGCTGCCGTAGCCCTCGTCGCCGGTGGCCGGCACGGTCGCGAAACGCCAAAGCTCGCGGCCCGTAAGGACGTCGAACGCCCGTATGTCGCCGTCCCGGCCGCTTGCGTTGGGATTGGCGTATCCGGAAATGATGATGTTCCGGTAGATCGACGGCGGCGAATTGTTGCTCCCGCGCTTCGTCTTTCCGGCAAGGACGCCGTCAACGCCAAAGCCTTTAGAGCCCTTCCCCGTTCTCGCATCCAGCGCGACCAGGCCGCCATCGCTCGTCGTGAAGATCACGCGAGAAGCATTCCTTGAATCGCCAGGCCAGTAAGCAACGCCGCGCGTCGGCGCCTGCGCGGCATAGGTCCAGACCTCCTTGCCGGTTTCGGGATCGAGGGCGACGACACGTCCGTAGGGCGTCGAGACAAACATCAGCCCGTCGGCGATGATTGGTGTCACTTCCGACTGGATGAAGCGACGCGTTGTGGCGGTTGCCCCCGAAGCTTCCGCGGCTTCGGGCGCAGCGCCTTGGGACTGGCGCGGTGGTCCGCCACCAAAACCCGTGCCGACCTCCATCCGTGCGCCGGGCGGGCGCATCCGGTACGTCCATGCCAATTTCAGCTTGTTCACGTTCGAGGGCGTGATCTGCGTCAGCGGCGAAAAGCGCATTCCACCTGGATCGCGGCCATAGTTCGTCCAGTCGCCTGAAGGACCGGCGAGCGCAGCGCTGCTGAGAGCTGCCGCGGCGGCAACACCGATCG
>Ga0207644_10000085_pt1 | contig 68347 bp, 87 predicted proteins | sample KBSS73metaG_FD_184326 | JGI IMG/M metagenome (GOLD analysis project Ga0207644, IMG submission 184326) | Switchgrass rhizosphere microbial communities from Kellogg Biological Station, Michigan, USA - KBS S7-3 metaG (SPAdes) (version 2) | ecosystem: Host-associated > Plants > Roots > Rhizosphere... | reverse complement strand
GCACCGCTCGAACTCGATCTTCCCGAGCGGCAGGTCACACTCGACGAAAAAGGCCGCATCACTTCTGTTGCGCCGCGCGAGCGCCTCGATGCCCACAAATTGATCGAGGATTATATGATCGCCGCCAATGTCGCCGCGGCAAAGGCGCTGGAAAGTAAGAAGGCGCCGGTCATGTATCGAGTCCATGAACCGCCGAGCCGGGAGAAGCTCGTCGCGCTCAAGGACTATCTGAAGACGTTCGACATCGAGTTCGCGCTTGGCCAGGTGATCCGCCCGACTACCTTCAACCATATCATCGAACGGGTCGGCGATTCGGACTTCCGCCCGCAGGTGATGGAGCAGATCCTCCGTACCCAGACCCAGGCCTATTACAGCCCCCAAAATCACGGCCATTTCGGGCTCGCGCTTGGCAGCTATGCCCATTTCACCAGCCCGATCCGCCGCTATTCGGACCTTATCGTCCACCGTTCGCTGGTCAGCAGCTTCCGGCTCGGCGAAGGCGGTCTGAGTGCCAGCGAGGCGGAATCGATGGAGGTTACCGGAGAGCTGATCTCGCAGCTTGAGCGCCGGGCGATGATGGCGGAGCGCGAAACGCTCGACCGCTATGTCGCCGCTTATCTGTCCGATCATGTCGGCGAGCTTGTCGATTGCCGGATTACGGGTGTGCAGGCGTTCGGTTTCTTTGCGACGGTCGAAGGGCTTGGCGGTGACGGGCTGGTGCCCGTCTCGACGCTTGGCGAAGAATATTTCCGCTATGACGAATCGAGCCAGACCCTCACTGGCGATGAGACCGGGATAAGTTTCGCGCCTGGCCTGCGCCTGAAACTCCGCCTCGCCGAAGCCGATCCGGTCAGCGGGGGCCTTCGCTTCCAGCTTCCTGATTCTGCATCGGGCGCCGGGCGTAGTCCGATCCGCCGCGACGGACGGCGGGGCGGCGGGGACGAACGCAAGCGGCCGGTCCAGGGCCGGCGCGGGCGGCCACCGAATATCCGCCATAAGGGCCGTCGCTAAGCCGTTGAACATCGAGCGGCCGGATGCGTTCGATGATCGAATTCAAGCTGAAGGAATGGTCGCATGAAGGGATTTGTAGACGACATCGAGAAGCTGACCGAAGAAAATGAGGACTTCCGCCGGGTGCTCTATACCGGGCACAATCTCCAACTGGTGCTGATGTCGCTCAAGCCAGGCGATGAGATCGGCGAAGAGGTTCACGAAGATCGCGACCAATTCTTCCGGATCGAGGCCGGCGACGGAGAAATCTGGATCGACGGCAAATGCTACAAGGTCTCGGCCGACGACGGAATTATCGTGCCGCAGGGTGCGCGCCACAATGTCGTCAACCGCGGCGAGAAGCCGTTCAAGCTCTACACTATCTACGGGCCGCCCGAACATGTCGACGGGACCGTGCACAAGACCAAGAAAGAGGCCGATTCGGCGCATGAGCATTTCGACGGCAAGACAACGGAGTGATCGCGTGCATGGCGTGCACTTGATTTGGATCATTTCGCAGTTGCAACATGGAATCGGTTATGTCAGAAGGAACTCGCCTTTCAGGCATCCTCTCCTAAAACTTTTGGCCGGCCCTCTGGGTCGGCCTTTTTTTGTTGAATCGTAACAGCTTGCCGACGCCGGTCTGGCGATTTCCGGGCTTCCGACGCGCATGTAGCCCCAAACACGGCGCGCGAATCGTTATACCGCAGTGCAACAGAGAGAGCGCTGGATGTGGCTAGGCCGGATCGCCGTCCAATTGCAGCGCATCGCTATCGCCCTGGGACAGATAGGAATCATGATCTGCGAAGGCCCGTTTCAACCCAGCCGGATCAATGGCACCCTCCCATCGTGCGACAACAAGCGTCGCCACGGCATTGCCGATGAAATTGGTTAGCGAGCGGCACTCGCTCATGAAGCGATCGACGCCGAGAATTAGCGCCATGCCAGCGACCGGGACGGACGGAACGACGGACAAGGTCGCGGCAAGCACGATGAAGCCCGAACCGGTCACTCCCGAGGCTCCTTTCGAACTGATTGCGGCGACGGCCATCAGCAGCAATTGCTCGCTAAGCGAAAGGTGGATTCCCACAGCTTGGGCAATGAAAAGCGCGGCGAGCGACATGTAGATATTGGTGCCGTCGAGGTTGAACGAATAGCCGGTCGGGACGACGAGGCCGGCGATAGACTTGGGGCAGCCGGCGCGTTCCAGCTTCTCCATCAGCAGCGGAAGCGCGCTTTCCGAGCTCGAGGTGCCCAGCACCAGCAGCAGCTCATCCTTCAGATACCGGATCAGCCCGAAAATCGAGAAGCCGGCCAATCGCGCGATGGTGCCGAGGACGATGATGACGAAGAGCAATGCCGTCAGGTAGAAAGTGGCAACCAACGCTGCGAGATTGTGCAGCGCATCGATGCCATATTTGCCGATCGTGAACGCCATCGCGCCGAATGCGCCGATCGGTGCGGCATACATTATGATATGGACCATCCTGAAGGTGACCGCCGTCAGGACCCGCAACGGCGCGATCAGCGGCTCGCCTTTTTCGCCAAGCAAGGCCAGCGCGATGCCGAACAGGATCGCGACGAACAGCACCTGCAATATGTCACCCGAGGTGAACGCGCTGACCGCCGTATCGGGAATGATATGCAGCAGGAATCCCGTGACGCTCGCCTCATGGGCCTTGCTGATATAGTCCGACACCGCCGCCGGATCGAGCGTTGCCGGGTCGATGCCGAGACCGGCGCCCGGCTGAATGACATTGCCGACGAGCAAGCCAAGCGCCAGCGCGAACGTCGATACGACCAGGAAATAGCCCATTGCCTTGGCGCCGACGCGCCCGAATGCGCGCAGGTCGTTCATGCCGGCGATGCCGGTCGTCACGGTGAGGAAGATGACCGGGGTGATGATCATCTTGACGGCGCGGATGAACGCGTCGCCGAGCGGCTTCAGCGAACTCCCAAACTCCGGCGCCAACCAACCCACCAGGATTCCCAGCCCGATGCCGACGAGGACCAGGAAATAGAGCGATCTCCAGAAAGGCCTGCGGCGCGCCATCGTCATTCCATTCCCCCGCCTGCCGGACCAGGCCTGTCGAATGACGCCGGGGGCAGGACTGCCGTCCGGGTGTCATCGTTGTCCGCCAGCCTATGAGATTGGGACAAGCCTGCCAATCTATGGCTATCTGGCAGAGTTGCCGGAAAGGATCGGACCGTGAACCCCACCGTATCGCTCTGTGTCTTTTGCGGATCGAGCTCCGGTCACGGCGCGCGCTATCGCGAGGTCGCGGTGGCGACCGGCCAGCTGCTAGCGCGTAACGGGATTGGGCTCGTCTATGGCGGCGGTGGTATCGGCCTGATGGGAATTCTTGCCGATGCAGTGCTGGACGCGGGAGGAAGCGTCACCGGCGTGATACCCGAAGATCTGCTGGCGCGCGAGCTGGGCCACGCCGGTCTTACGCGCCTCGACGTCGTGGCGACCATGCATGAGCGCAAGGCCAGGATGGCGGAATTGTCCGACGGCTTCATTGCCTTGCCGGGTGGGGCCGGAACGTTGGAAGAGATGTTCGAGCAATGGACCTGGGTGCAGCTCGGCATTCACGACAAGCCGTGCGGTTTCCTCAACCTCGACGGCTATTTCGATCCCGTCCGGACGATGATCGCGCACATGGTCGACGAGGGATTCCTCAGCCAGGCGCATGCCGAGATCCCGATCTTCGAGCCGGATGCGGGAGCGCTGCTCGATGCGCTGCACGATCATATGCCCGTCGCGCGGCAGTGGCGGGCGGCAAACGCGATGCCGCGTCCGTAGCATCTGGCCATTAAGCCGATCATGACGAGGCAGACGTTGAAAAGCCGCCTTACTGCGGCCATTGGCCCGTACATGACCCAGCGCCGCGCCAGACCATGAACCGCAGCCTGCTCGAAGCGCTGCCCGAGCCCGCGATGATCGTAGTCGACGGCAAGGTCGCGATGAGCAACGACGCGGCGCGGACCTTGCTCGGTCAGCATATCGAGGGCGGCGATGTCCGCCTGGCGTTGCGCCATCCAGCAGCCGTCGAGCGGCTGCTCAGCAGGGAAGCCACGAGCGACCAGGTCGAGCTGGTCGGCGTCGGTGATCCGGAGCGTCGCTGGCTAATGGGCGTTAGCATACTCGACGATGGTTCGAAATTTGTCCGCCTGTCGAGTCGCAGCGAGGCCTATGCGGCCGAGCAGATGCGGGTCGATTTCGTAGCCAATGCGAGCCATGAGTTGCGCACGCCGCTCGCCACCATTCTTGGCTATGTGGAAACCTTGCGCGAGCAGAGCGCCGAGATCGATACCGAGACGCGCGATCGCTTCACGATCATCATCCATGACGAAGCGCGCAGGATGCAGCGCCTCGTCGAGGACCTGATTTCACTGTCGCGGATCGAAGGGGAGCGTTTCAATGCACCAACGGACGCAATCGATCTTGAGCCGTTGATCGCGGAAGCAGTGCGAAACTGGCGCAATGCTGCGGACGAACGCGGCTGCCCGCTGGAATTGGAGCTTGCGGATGACCTTCCCCCCGTTGCGGGGGATCGCAGCGAGCTTCTGCAGCTGATCGAAAATCTGATCAGCAACGCAATTCGTTATGGCCGGCCGCAGCGTCCAATCTACCTCAAGGCGTCGATCGACAGGAACATGGTGCATTTCAGCGTCCGCGACGAAGGCGAGGGAATCGCGGCGGAACATATTCCGCGTCTCACTGAGCGTTTTTACCGCGTGGATCCGAGCCGCAGTCGTGCCGCTGGCGGAACGGGACTCGGCCTGTCGATCGTGAAGCATATTGTCGAACGGCACCGGGGGCGGATGCGCATTGCCAGCCGCGTCGGCGAAGGAACGACGATCCACATCCAGCTTCCGATCGCCGCTCCTGCCTCAGTGGATGTCATAAAAGCGTAACATAACTGACGCAGGCGTTTCGCACAGCCAATCTAACAGCGTCGCAGGCCGAGCGATTCGGCCACGCTCCACGGAGGTCATTTTGAAAAGAGTTTCGATCGCGATTTCGCTCGCAGCCTTCGCTGTAACCGGATGTCAGCAGGGTGGTGGCGCTGGTGGCGGCAGCAGCCAGGGTGCGCGGGACCAGATCCGCATCGTTGGCTCTTCGACCGTATATCCGTTCGCGACTGCGGTTGCCGAGCAGTTCGGCCGCAACAATCCTGGCATGAAGGCGCCGATCATCGAATCGACCGGTACCGGCGGCGGCATGAAATTGTTTTGCGCCGGCGTTGGGACACAGCATCCGGACATCGAGAATGCGTCGCGGCGGATCAAGAAATCCGAATTCGACGATTGCACCAAGAATGGCGTCACGCAGATCATAGAGATCCCGATCGGCATCGATGGCCTGGCTTTGATCGAAGGCAGTCAGACGCCGCAATTCGCCCTCACCCAGGCCGATATCTACAAGGCGCTGGCCGCCAATCCGTTCGGCAAGCCGAATAGCGCGAAGACCTGGAAAGACGTCAATCCGTCGCTGCCGGCGACCGAGATCCGGGTCTATGGACCGCCGCCGACGTCCGGCACGCGCGACGCCTTTGCTGAGCTGATCCTGGAAAAGGGTTGCGACACCGATCCCGCGATGAAGGCGCTGAAGGACTCCGACAAGGATAAGCACAAGGACATCTGCACCAAGATCCGTGAGGACGGCGCCTATATCGAAGGCGGCGAGAACGATAATCTGCTCGTGCAGAAGGTCGTTGCGAACGAGGGAACGGTCGGCATCATGGGCTACTCGTTCCTCGAAGAAAATGCCGACAAGGTGCGTGCCATCCCGCTCGCGGGCGTAGCGCCGACTGCCGATACCATTTCCACGTACAAATATCCGGGCGCGCGGCCGCTGTTCATCTACGTCAAGGGCGACCATCTGACGGCCGTTCCGGGAATTCGTGAATATGTCGCCGAGTTCGCCAAGGGCTGGGCAGCAGGGGGCTATTTGAGCCGCAAGGGCCTGATTCCGCTACCCGCGGACAAGATCGGTGCCTCCGACCAGGCCGCCAAGGATCTGAAGCCGATGACCGCCGACGGTCTCGAATAAACGAGGGCCTGCGGGGGAATATCTTGATGTCGCCAATGTTGCTCGTGTTGCTTGTTCTGGGTCTTGGGCTCGTCGGCTGGATGAGCGCCAGGACCCGGGCGAGGGCCTTTGCCTCTGGGGCGTCGGGCAGCGCGCGGGTGCACTCGGTGCCCACCTACCACGCATGGTATGTGGCGCTCTGGGCGATCCTGCCGGCGATGCTGTTCTTCATATTGTGGCAGTCGATCAGCCCAAGCCTGGTTGTGGATTCGGTGCTTCACGGCAAGACCGCGGCGATGCTTCCGGCCGATCCGATCAACCGGACCGCGGTACTCGAAGAAGCCCGCAGTCTGGCTACCGGGGAAACGACTGCCGCGTTCAACCCGATCTCGAACCAGATTGCCCCGGCGTTCAGCGCGGCCCTCCGTCAATATTCGATCCTCGGCACCGTGCTGACGGTCATCCTTTGCTTTGCCGGCGGCGTTTACGCGTATCTCCGGCTGGCGCCCGATCTTCGTGCGCGAACACGTGTCGAGCGGCTGGTGATGATAACGCTGCTCATCGCGTCGCTGATCGCGATCCTGACGACGATCGGGATCGTGCTTTCGCTGCTGGTCGAGTCGCTTCGCTTCTTCTCGCTTTATTCGCCTTTCTCGTTCCTGTTCGGACTGGAATGGAGTCCGCAAACCGCGATGCGCGCCGACCAGGTCGGTTCGTCGGGCGCCTTCGGGGCCATCCCGCTTTTCTGGGGAACGATCTTCATCGGCGCCATCATCGCCATGATCGTGGCGGTGCCGCTCGGCCTGATGAGCGCCATCTATCTGACTCAATATGCGCACCCGCAGGCGCGCAAGTGGCTAAAGCCGATCCTCGAAATCCTCGCGGGTGTCCCGACCGTGGTCTACGGCTATTTCGCGGCGCTCACCGTTGCGCCGGCAGTACGCACTTTGGGCGTCGCTCTGGGTATCCCGTCATCGTCGGAATCGGCGCTCGCCGCCGGCGCCGTGATGGGGATCATGATCATTCCGTTCGTGTCGTCGATGGCCGACGATTCGCTGGCGGCGGTGCCGCAATCCATGCGTGACGGGTCGCTCGCAATCGGTGCAACCACTTCCGAGACGATCCGCAAGGTGCTGGTGCCTGCCGCTTTGCCCGGAATCGTCGGTGGCGTGCTGCTCGCGGTGAGCCGCGCGATCGGCGAGACGATGATCGTCGTGATGGCCGCCGGCCTGGCTGCCAATCTTACTGCCAATCCGTTCGACAGCGTGACGACGGTGACGGCGCAGATCGTTCAGTTGCTGACCGGCGACCAGGAGTTCGACAGCGCCAAGACATTGTCGGCGTTCGCGCTCGGCCTGGTGCTGTTCATCATTACGTTCGTGCTCAACGTGATCGCGCTCAGCGTGGTCCGCAGATATCGGGAAGCATATGAGTAGAGCGCCAACTGACTGGACCGGCGAGGCGATGACCAGGCGCGTCAAGGCGCGTTATCGCAGCGAACGGCGCTTCCGCCTGATCGGCCTCGGCGCGGTTTTGCTGAGCGTCGGCTTTCTTGCATTCCTGCTGCTCAACATGGCTGCCAACGGGCTTGGCGGATTCATGGAGACGCGGCTCAAGGTAACGATCGACTTTCCATCATCCGATCTCATCATCGACCCGGCAACGCTGAAGGGCCCGGGCGCGCAGCAAGCGCTCGCGGATGCGGATATCGAAGGAACCGTGGCCGCCGCTGCCCAGAAGAACTTCGGCCCTGACGGTGCCGATCTTCTGTCCGAGGCCGGCTGGCTGCGCGTCAGGAACCAGATCGCCAAGAATCCCGAGCTGCTATCCGGGAAGCACGATTTCTGGCTGCCGGTATCGTCGAATTTTGATGTAGCCAGCAGAGCCGATGGCAACACGCCGCTCGCCAAGCGTTATCAGGAGCTCAAGGCCGCACACGCGATCGACCGCGGTTTCAGCACCTCGTTCCTGACCGGGTCGGACGCGACGGATCCAGCCGCGGTCGGCATATGGGGCGCGTTCAAGGGCTCGCTGCTGACGATGTTGGTGACGATTGCGATCGCATTCCCGATCGGCGTGCTGTCGGCCGTCTATCTCGAGGAATATGCACCGCGCAATCGATGGACGAGCATGATCGAAGTCTCGATCAACAATCTCGCCGCGGTACCGTCGATCATCTTCGGGCTTCTCGGCCTGGCGGTGTTCCTGAACTTCATGCACATGCCGAGGTCCGCGCCGCTGGTCGGTGGGCTTACGCTCGCTTTGATGACCATGCCGGTGATCGTTATTGCGGGGCGCAATGCGCTCAAGGCGGTGCCTCCATCCATTCGCGATGCTGCGCTCGGCGTTGGTGCCAGCCCCGTGCAAGTGGTTTTCCATCACGTCCTGCCGCTCGCGCTTCCGGGCATCCTGACCGGCACGATTATCGGCATGGCCCGCGCGCTGGGCGAAACCGCGCCGCTGCTGATGATCGGCATGCGCGCGTTCATCGCCACGCCGCCGGGCGGGATCACCGAGCCCGCGAGCGTGCTTCCCGTGCAGATTTTCCTGTGGTCCGACGAGGTCAGCCGCGGCTTCGTCGAAAAGACATCGGCGGCTATCATCGTACTTCTGGTCTTCCTCATGGTGATGAATGGTGTGGCCATTTATCTCCGCAACAGATTCGAGACACGCTGGTGAAAATGATGGACACGACACGCAGCCTTCAGGCTGAAACGAGAAAATCGGCCGGCGAGGCCGATATTAAGCTTCGCGCACGCGACGTCTCGGTCTTTTACGGGCCGAAGAAGGCGGTGGACGAGGTCTCGCTCGACATGGGCACGGAGCATGTCACCGCATTCATCGGGCCTTCGGGCTGCGGCAAGTCGACCTTCCTGCGCGCCTTGAACCGGATGAACGACACGATCTCGAGCGCGCGCGTCGAGGGCATGATCGAGCTCGACGGCGAGGACATCTACAATAGCCACATGGACGTCGTGCAATTGCGTGCACGCGTCGGCATGGTGTTCCAGAAGCCGAACCCGTTCCCCAAGTCGATCTACGAGAATGTCGCTTACGGGCCGCGCATCCACGGCCTTGCGCAGAAAAAAGCCGACATGGACGAGATCGTCGAATCCTCGCTGAAGCGCGCCGGACTATGGGAAGAGGTCAAGGATCGGCTCGCCGACAGCGGGACCGCATTGTCGGGCGGGCAGCAGCAACGGCTTTGCATCGCGCGCGCGATCGCTGTCGAGCCCGAGGTCATCCTGATGGACGAGCCGGCTTCGGCGCTCGATCCGATTGCGACCGCGCGCATTGAGGAACTGATCCACGAGCTTCGCGGCCGTTACGCGATCGTTATCGTCACGCACAACATGCAGCAGGCTGCGCGCGTTTCGCAGCGGACCGCCTTCTTCCACCTCGGCGAACTCGTCGAATATGGCGATACGTCCGAGATCTTCACCAATCCAAAGGTGCCGCGCACCCAGGATTATATCACCGGTCGCTACGGTTAAGGACAGCAACATGGCCACAGCAGGCGGACATACCCTCAAGGCTTTCGATGAGGACCTTGGGCAGTTGCGGGCGCTCATCAGCCAGATGGGCGGGCTCGCAGAAAATGCCATTCATGAATCGATGCGGTGCCTGACCTATCGCGACTATGACGCGGCGCTTCGCGTGGTCGCGGATGACAGGAAGCTCGATACGCTTGAGACCGAGGCGGAAGGCAAGATCGTCCAGCTGATCGCGCTTCGTGCGCCGATGGCCGACGACTTGCGCGAGGCTGTCGCAGCCCTGAAGATTGTCGGCATCGTCGAGCGGATCGGTGACTATGCCAAGAATATCGCCAAGCGGGTTCCGCAGCTCGAGGGCCCCGGACAGATCGAGCCGCTTTCGCTGCTTACCGAAATGGGCCGGATTGCAGCCGAAATGGTTCACGATGTGCTCGACGCTTACGTCGAGCGCGATGCCGAAAAAGCGAAAAATGTCGTCGAGCGCGATCGTGCGGTCGACGATTTCTACGACAGCATATTTCGTGCGCTCCTCACGTTCATGATGGAGGATCCGCAGGAGATCAGCCGCTCCGCGCACCTGCTGTTCGTCGCCAAGAACATCGAACGCATTGGCGATCATGCCACCAATATCGCCGAAATGGTGTATTTCGCGGCGACCGGCCAGCGATTGGTCGAACGCCCCCGCGGCAGTGACGCGACAGAGGTCGGATGAGCAAGGCCAATATGCTGCTGGTCGAAGACGACAGGACGCTTGCCGATCTCCTCGTCTGGCATTTCAACCGCGAGAATTTCGACGTTCGTCTGGCGAGTGACGGTGAGGAGGCGCTGCTTCTAGCGCGCGAGACCGCGCCTGATATCGTTATTCTCGACTGGATGATCGAAGGCGTGTCGGGCATCGAGGTGTGCCGCCGCCTGCGCCGCAATCCCGCCACCGCCAATGTACCGATCATCATGCTGACCGCCCGCGGCGAGGAATCGGATCGGGTCCGCGGCCTGGAGACCGGAGCCGACGATTATATGACCAAGCCATTCAGTCCGCGAGAATTGATCGCGCGGGTTGGTGCGGTGTTGCGCCGCGTGCGCCCGGCGCTGGCCGGCGAGATGCTGCACTATGCGGACCTGGAGATGGACGTCGTCGCGCACAAGGTGCGCCGCGCCGGCAAATCCGTGCCGCTCGGGCCGACCGAATTCCGGCTGCTCCGCCATTTCCTCGAGCATCCGTCGCGTGTCTTTTCGCGCGAGCAGCTGCTCGACAACGTCTGGGCGCACGACAGCGACATCGAACTGAGGACGGTCGACGTCCACGTGCGGCGGCTGCGCAAGGCGCTGAACGACGGCGATCAGCCCGACATCATCCGCACGGTCCGATCTGCCGGCTATGCGCTGGATTGCGAAGCGATCGGATAGTTTTGTGAAACTTTGGTGACAGCGCCGTCACCAAAGATTCGCACAATCGACCCGCGATTGTCATCGAATCATTCTAGTTCCCGGCACGGAAGTCGGCGGTTTGCTCCGACAGAGCGAAGGGGACTAAAATGAAATTCAGGATCGCGGTTGTTGCAGTCAGCGTCGCAGCCATGGCAGCCACGCCGGCGCTGGCCGCAGGCCGGCGCAACATTCACATAGTCGGTTCTTCCACAGTCTATCCGTTCGCGACCGCGGTGTCCGAGCGGTTCGCGCGGGCCAATCCGGGGATCCCGGCACCGGTGATCGAATCGACGGGCACGGGCGCAGGGATGAAGCTGTTCTGCGCCGGCGTCGGCGAGCGCTTCCCGGACATTGAGGATGCCTCACGGCGAATGAAGGCGTCCGAAGCCAAGATGTGTGCCGCCAATGGCGTCACCAAGGTTACCGAGATCCAGGTCGGCCTCGACGGCATCGTGCTTGCCGGCGGCAAGAGCAGCCCGGCGCTTAATATCTCGCGGCGCGACCTTTATCTGGCGCTGGCAGCCAATCCGTACGGCAAGCCGAACCGGGCTAAGACCTGGAAGGATGTAAACCCCAAGCTCCCGAACGTCGCTATCAAGGTCTACGGACCGCCGCCGACGTCGGGCACGCGCGATGCACTTGGCGAATTGCTGATGACGCCGCCCTGCGAGAAAAACGCCGGCATGGCAGCAATGAAAAAGAGCAACGAAGCCAAGTTCAAGGCGATCTGCACCGGCATTCGCGAAGACGGTGCCTATGTCGAAGCAGGCGAGAACGACAATCTGGTCGTCCGCAAGCTGGAAGCCACACCCGGCGCCTACGGCATCTTCGGTTATTCCTATCTTGAGGAAAATGCCGGCCTGCTTCAGGGCGCCACGATCGAAGGCGTCGTGCCGTCCTACAATAGCATCGCGAACTTCAGCTATCCCGGCGCACGTCCGCTTTATATCTACGTCAAGAATGCACATGTGGGTGCCATTCCGGGCATCAAGCAGTTCGTCGCCGAATTCACCAAGGAATCGACCTGGGGCCGCGGCGGCTATCTCGTCCGGCGAGGGATGATTTCTTCTCCCGACAATGTGCGCGCCGCATCGGCAAAAGCCGCGCGCGAGCTAGCCCCGGTGGCCTTCGCAAGCCTGAAGTGACCCAAAAGCCGCAGGGGCACAAATCCCTGCGGCTGTCACAAAACTGAAATTCTGCCGTCACGAACGAGTCTCCCTGCGCCCGTAGCGGGAACTCATCGAAATCAAATCTCAAGCTCCATGGGGGAATGAATGAGAATCAAGACGTTCACGCTGGCGATCCTTGCCAGCAGCGCACTGACGCTGGCGAGCGCCGCGCATGCGCAGGCCCCGGCTCCCGAAGCTGCGGCACCGGAAAGCGATGCCGACATCCAGGTCGCGCCCGAAGCGCCGGTCAGCAACGAAGATCTGGCCGCGCGGGCGGCTTTTCTCGAAGCGCAGGTCGAAGCGCTGCAGGAGCAGCTCAACGATATCAAAACGCAGGTGACCAAGGCCACTCCGGCGTGGAAGGGCGCCCCCCAATGGGATGACAAGGACAGCGGCTTCTCGTTCAAGCCAAAGGGCTTCATGCAGTTCGACGCCGGTTATGTCGGAACTCCGGGGCACACGCTCAACGGAACCGTCGGCGGTCTCAACTACAACAACCTGGGCTGGAACGTGCGCGCCCGTCGACTCGTAATCGGCGCTGAGGGCGGTCTGCCGGGCGGCTTCGGATACAAGTTCGAGCTCAACTTTGCCCAGGGCACGGTCGACTATGAAGACATCATCCTGACCTATCAGCGTCCCGGCAAGCCGTTCCAGGTGACGGTCGGCAATTTCTATCCGCTGTCGAGCCTCGAGACGATGACGAGCTCGCGTCTGGGCAGCTTCCTCGAGCGCGCCTCCTTCACCGACGCGTTCGTCTACAATCGCCGGCTCGGCGCCGCTGTCGGCCTCATCGACCCGGCCGATCAGTATACGCTGACCGCCGGTGTCTGGGGCGGCGAGATCAACAACGCCACCAGCTTTAGCCGCACCGGATGGCAGGCCAGTATCCGTGGTACTTATTCGCCTACGCTCGGTGCTGCGCGGCTCCACCTCGGCGCCAACTTCCAGCACCGCGTTGCGCAACGCGACGCCCAGAACGTGCAATATCGTTCGCGCCCGTTCACGCAGATCACCGACCAAAGGTTCATCGACACCGGCACGATTGCTGCCGATGGCGATGATATTGCCGGCGTCGAACTGGGCGTCGTCATGAAGCGGTTTCATGCGGTGGCCGAAGCCCAGCAGGTGTGGGTGCGCGGCTATGCGCCCGGGCACATCTTCGGGCCGAATAACGCCGCCGGTGGTGCATTTTACGCAGGCGATCCGAAGTTCCAGTCGGGCTATGCCGAGGTCGGATATTATCTGACCGGCGAAACGCGCGGCTACAAGGGCGGCAAGTGGGACCGGACCAAGGTTCTCCACCCATTCGACCAGGGCGGCATCGGCGCGATCCAGGTCAACGGCCGGGTAGATTATGTCGATCTTAAGGACAAGGTGGGGAACGGCGGCCTGCTCGGGGCGCCCGATTATATCAACGGCGGCAGGCAGCTGGGCTATCAGGTGAGCGTGATCTGGAACCCGATGGATTACGTGCGGTTCATGGCCCAATATGCGCATGTCGATGTCGACGGCGGGCCGCGCGCCACGACCGTGAATCCGACGTCGTCCGATCCCGCCAACACACGAAGCTACAGCTTCGATACGATGGCGGTTCGCGCACAGCTCGAATTCTAAAGTGCAGTGAGGGAGGGGAGGGCGGCTGGCTCCGGCCGCCCTTCACCTTAGCTGTAGAAGATGTGCATGCCGATGCGCACGAAGCGGGTCAGGTTGCGCTTCCACGCCGGTGCCACATAGCTGGCATGATACCACAGGACGTTCGGCGCGATCTGCCGGATGAGCTTCTTCCGCGCGACCTCGGCGATCGCCAGCGCCTTGTGCCAGCACGGATTGCCGGTATCGACACGGGGAAATCTGCCCGCGCGGATGAACGAGAATTGCGAGCGTTGGGTGACGACGCCGCAGATCGAAGCCGGATAGATGCCGGAAGCCGCGCGGTTCAGAATAACTTCGGCAACCGCCAGTTGGCCCTCGAGGGACTCGCTGCGCGCCTCGAAATAGACCGCCTTGGCGAGGCAGAGCTGCTCGGCATCCTGATTACGATAGTCGACGAACGACATGACGCGTTCCTGCAGGGTGAGGGGCCGAACAGGCGCGGGGGCTGGAACAGCGTTCGATGAACTCGCATTGAGCTGCGACGGAGCACCAGGCTGGAAACTTGCCGCCGGGGCCGTTGGCACCGCCGATATCTGCGGCGCGGGGGCGATGCTCCGGGTAAGCGGTATTTGTACATCCGCTGCGCGGGAGGGCGAGGCAAACAGGCTGGCAAGCATAAGCGATGCCGCGGCATTGCCGCCGGCCCGAAACAATCCTGGCATCGAGATCCTATTTAAATGCGGTCAACGAACGACAGCCAAATCAGCGCTGTCGCATCCGCCTCCCGACTGGCGCACCGAACCGGCGAATGCCGGCGGCCCCGCTCCAAACGAAATGCCTGACCGGCAAATGTGGGCTCGACGCCCCGGAGTCAACGAAAGCGCGGTGGAAGGGGCGCATGACGGGATGAGTCGAGCAACTAAAACAAAATATCATTATATCTCAATACTATACGGATAAAATGTGTCCCAGGTTGGTTCATCAGTCGCTGTAATCCTTTACATTCTCTCACAAGCCGGCACTGGATTGACGGCACCGGAAGGATGGGTTGGTCATGCCCGCCGATCCAGGCATTGCCCGTTGCTTCGCAAGGCGGCTATGGAGACTCGGTTGTTCCGGCCGCCCCTAGCTCAACCGGATAGAGTGCTGGGCTTCGAACCCAGAGGCTGCAGGTTCGAGTCCTGCGGGGCGGGCCAACACCTTACCTAAGTACATTGATATCATTCACTTTTCTGCCAACTTTTGGCTAGCATTTTCAGCCGCGCTAGCCAAAAACTGATCGCTCAACGTGCCCATTGCGGCCTTCGCCATAGACCTTTGCTCGGCCTGTTTCGTGTAGAGCGAGACTTCCGAGTCGTTGCTGTGGAGGGTGATAGATTTGATTCCTGAATGGCCGATGCCAGCCTCTGCCATGCGGCGCGCGACAGCCTTCCGAAGTCCGTGCGTCGTGCATTGCGGAAGACCGGCCTCGTCGCACCATTTGCGCATCCGGTTGCCGAACCCCTTGCGGCTGAACGGGCGGCCCTGCTCGGTCACAAGATAGGAAACGATCCCGCGAACCGGCATGGCGTCGATGGCCTCCTGAAGCTGAGGCGCGACAGGAATCCACGACGGCTTTCCTGTCTTCTGGTCTATCCCGTAGAAGCAACCATCCTCTACATGCTGCGGACCGAGCTGCACCCCATCGCCCCGACGCTTGGCGGTCCAGAGGAATAGCTCCAGCGCCAGGCGGGCCTTCGTACCGAGCGCGTGATGCGCCTGATACTGTGCGATTTCAGCCTCGGTCCATGTGTGGAAGCCGGTCGTTTTGCCGCTCAGGGGTTCGGTCATCATCGCCGGGTTGTCGGGTCTCATCTTGCATTTGACGGCGTAGGAGAACAGCCGCTTGAGCTGCTTCCGCAGGTTGAGGGCCGCGAACGGGTGGACTTGGGCCTTCTCCGATAAAATCTTGTCGAGATGGAAGAACTCGACGCCGGCGACGCTGCGCTCTCCGATCCGCTTTCCATCCTTTCCGATGTGCTCGCGGAATGCTTCGATGATCGATCGATTGGTCTTGCGGGTCAGCTCCTTGCCGCGATTGAACGCGGTCGAGCCGTAATATTTGGCGATCAGGTCGTCGATCGAACCTGGTAGGGCACGTCGGCCCTCGACCTTCTCGGGCTCGGCGCGCGCCAAGCAGGCGTGATATTCTGCAAGGAATTCCGGGGAGCCAAGAGGGTGCTTGAAATAGTGGGTCTTCTGGCCGGTTCGTCGGAAGCGATGGCGGACCTTGCCACGGTTGTCGGTGAACTGGCTGATGTGCTTCGGCAACATTCGGCGGCTCATAGTCCATCCCAATCGCTCGGGCCGTCATCATTGGCGGCCGACGATTCGGCATAGATCACAATTTTCCCGCTCGGGTCTATCTCGACTTTGGCGACCTTCACACCAGCGGCCTTCACGCCATTGGTGGCGCGAGTGACGTCGCTCTGCTTGAATTTCGCCGGGGCGGTCATCACTCGTCCTTCAGCGCCGCGTCGATCAAAGCGCGCCATATCTGTGTCGCGCTGTGGCTTCCCGGTTTGTAGTCTTCTGGAAGGCCAAGGCCCATCAGGTCTGTGGGCTTGCGCATGGCGATCAGGATTTCGCGCGCAGTGTCCCGTGCGCGCTGGCGACGGGCTTCGGCGTTTGAGACGACTGGTTGGCTCAGGAAGGCCGCGTAGTCGATGATGCGGGCTATCTTGTCGATCACGCACCAACGCCCTGCATCGCATCGACGAGGCGATCCTCCGTCGACTTCACATAGTGCCGGCGTGTCACCTTAGAGCCCGGCGCATGGCCCATGAGGCGCTGCAGCACATGCTCAGGCTGATCATCGGACACCTTGGACGCGAACCAGGCGCGCATGGTCTTAGGTGTCACGGCTTCGATACCCTGCGGTGCTTCGGGGCCGCGAAGGCGCTGGATGGCCTTCTCCAGCGCATCGCGCTTCGGGAATGGATGATCCGAAGGTTCGAGCCCGGCGGTTAGGTCCATCCAGATTTTCATGGACCGCTTGTTCAGGTGGACGAACCGCCGGCGGCTATCCTGCTTGACCTTGAAATCGGGCCGCTTGCCGATGCCGATCATGCCGAAGCCCTTCAGCTTTGGCCGCACGAAATCGCCTTTCTGCGTGCGCTGCAGCTCGTGGGGTGACAGGCCGGTGAGCATCATGAATTCCATCGCGAAGCCGTGCTTCGGCGGAAGGTGCTTCAATATCCAAAGGAAAAGCTCGTCGGGCGGTAGCGCGTGCTCGACGTTCGGCACCGTGACAGCTGGCATCCTGGGCTTTGCGCCCAAATGGCCTTCGTCGACGCACCAGTTCAGGATCTGATGAAGGATGCTGATCTCGCCCTGCACCGTGACCGGCTGGCAAGTCTTCAGGCGCGCGCCAATGAACAATTCGACCTGGCTCTTGCGGATCAGCGACAGGTCGACCGTACCGAACTCGCGCGTGAGGATGGCAGCGACCTTGCATTGGTGCCGATACGTCGTGTCGGCGACGAGCTTCAGCTCGACCATGCGGCACCGATGTTCGCTCCAGATTGTCGCTGCTTCCGAGAATTTCATTCCGTCTTCCTTGGCTGTGGTGGGGCGGGCAATCGTGGCATGCCCGCCCCGAGACTGCAGGGGAGTCAGCTGCAGTCTATCAGTTAAGCGGCCACCGTGTTCCATTGTCGTCGAGTGAACGATCGCCGTGCAGGTCCTCGTCGATCTCCTCGACGGTGCGGCGATCCTCTGGCGTGCGGCGTTTCTGGGTCTGTTCGAGCGGCAGCGCCTTCTGCTCCTCAAGCGCCTGCTCGTAGAGCTTGATAAGCTCGTCGGCCTGGGTCGTCTCGCCGTGGCCGATCTTCCGGCGCTTCACGACAGCTTCGAGGATTTTCGTGTCGAACCCGTCCTTTTTGGCGAGGTCCTTGCGCTCTTTCACGTCGAGCTTCACCTCCTCGATCTGCTCGTTGAGCGTCTCGATCGCGCGGATGTGGCCCCAGAGTTTCTTAGCGTCGTCCTCGTTCAAGGGGCCGCCGTTGTGTCTGCGGTCTGTCATTTTGTTGCTCCTCGTGCTTCAATGCGCTCGGCTAGACGGGTGAGCTTGCGGGCCAGATACCGCGCTTCGGCCGGGGATAGCTTTCGGTCACCGGCTGGGCGGACGAGAAACACGGCGTCGTTCTCCTCGTAGATCGTGATTGGCGCGGTATTAAATACGTGTTCCGTCATTACGCCGTGCCTCTCCCGAATTCCGTCATCCATCACGCGGCTCCCTGCGTCTCAAGAGTTTCAAGGATCATGCCCGGCACTTCCTTCGTGATGCCCTTCTGAATTGGCCAATAGGCGGACAGCACCGAGCGCTTGTCGAGTATCTGCCCGCTCGCCTCGGCCGACTTGATCGCCATGAGGAAGACGATGAATTGTGCCGCGTCCAGTGCCAGCGCCGCCTTATCGGACGGTAGCACAAGCTCCTCCAAGCAGCGGTCCATGATCTCGCTGATCCCGGTCGTGTAGACCGCGCGCAAATCGTCGCGCAGTTGGTCGAAGGTGCGAATTTCAGGCGCCATCATAGTCTCCTGCGGTTTGCGGCTGTGGCGTGAGTGCGCGCTTGCGATCACCCAGCATCGGCTGAAGCTGATCGCGGTACGGCGCCATCTTCTTCTGCTTCCAGGCGGTTTCCAGCTCGGGCAAGGACTTCGCCAGTGAAAGGCTCAGCTCCGCATCTTCAAGCGTCCAGCGCTCCTCCGCCGGCGGGGTCGAAGCCTGCGACGGGGCGCCCAACGACCAGCGGGCAAGAGAACGGCCCGCTTCCTCGGTGATCTGCTGCCCTTCGGGGAAGAAGGGACGGTGCTGGCGCTGCAACTTCAACGGGATCGGCACGCCGGGGTCCTGCGGGGTCAGCAGCAGCGACGTGGTGATCTCATAGGGGAACCGCTTCTCGCAGATAGGAACCCAGCGCTCTTTGACGTCCAGCTCGGTCGCGGGTGTGATGACCATCTTCGTGGACGGCTTGCCGTTCCACATCTTGGGCGAGCCATCGTTGTTGAATTGCGGGACCTGCTCGATCCGCATCTTCTCCTCGGCCCGCATACAGACGATGATGTGCGGTTTCGCGGCCAGCATTTGATTGACCAGGCGCTTATGGGCGAGCTTCGGCTCCTTCCATTGCGCCGGCGGCTTCATTCCTCCGGCTTCGAGTTCATCGGCCCACTCGCGAACTCCTCCTTCGCCTTCCCACTCGTGGCTGAAGCTGTCGATCACGACTACATGCGCCCCGGTGGCCTCGGCCGCCTTCAGCGCATCGCCATAGCCCGTCGGGCGGAAAGGAGGGTTGATCTCACCATGCAGGAATTTGAAGTCGTCGGCATAATGCAGTCCGCGGCCGCGCTCGGTATCGATGAACGCGACGATGCCGTCCCGGCCCTGTGACTGGCCCATCTCGTCCGCAATGCCCTTGGCGAGCATCAGCGCCGACAAAGTCTTGCCGGAACCGGACGCGCCACCGAGCCCGATCAGGAGTGGGACGCCCTCGCGCTTCGCCGATTTGAATGTGACGGTCATTTGAAATAGCTCCCAACGTGCCAGTGCCCGCAACTTTCGCAGCGATAAACCGATGGCGCGGCGCGATGTTTTATTCGCTTCCGCCGCCGCTTGATTAATTGGCACCGCACGCTCTGAATTGCGTCCGTGCGGGCGTGAAACTGGACCTTGCCAGTGCAGGCCGGGTCTAGGGGCTGGCTGCTCACTCTGCGGCCTCCTTGAGCATGTCGTCGGCGTTGCGCATCGACAGGAACCGTTCGTCCCAGCGCATCATCGCCCAGGTTGGGATGCCGACGTGATAGGTGCGCGGCACGAAGCCGGGGAACTGGCCGGTCTTGAGGCACCGCGCCCAGCGGTCGATTGCCCATTGCGTGCGATCGTAGGACCATTCGCGACCGCCTTGGTGCGAAGCCAGCTCGACCACGGACAACAGGTAGGGCGGATCGGGAGACTGGACGACGAAGCGAAACGTCACCTCGTCCCAATTGCAGCCCTCGATCATCGCCACGCCGCGGCTGTAGAACGGGTCCTGAATGTCGCGGGCTTCGCGGCAAAGATATTCGACGAAGTGCTCAGGATCGGCGCCGGGCTTAAAAGTCTTATAGTCGTAGATGACGCGATTGTTCGGCATTTTCCAGTCGATCAGCGATCGGCACCAGATCGGGCCGCTCGTCGTCTGCTCGATCCAGAACGCGCCGACCTCGGGCTCGCCCTTAACGAAGGCTTCGAAATTCTCGGGATCATCGGCGAGCTGGTGACGCGCGGCGTCGGCCATGCCCTCGGCCCGGCGATATGTCTTGAGGAGGCACGGCTGCAGACCCTGTTCGATGGCTTCCGCGCGCTGCTCCTTCGCCGCTTTTGTGCGCCAGTCTTTCGCGTCGATGACGTGGATCCCGGAGCCGCGGCCCAGCACAAGTTCGTGCGCCACGGAGCCAAGGTCGAAATCGGTGTTGTCGTCATCGTCCTCAGGGTCGGCGCTAGTAAGCCGAGGATGCGCGTATTGAGCATCGGCGGCAGTGCCGGTTATCAGCTTCGAGACTATGCCGCTGGACAGGCTCGGCGTCGGCGCAGGGTCCGCATGATATGCGGCTTCGTCGATCGTGTAGAAGCCGGGTCCGGCGATGCGCTGCTCAGGCATTCGCATCCTCCACGGTCTTGAGGGGGAGGGTCACTGGACTGGTATCCAATCTTTGGGGTTGATCGGGGGCCTAGGCCAGCCCTCGATTAGGCCGCTCTCCGCAACGCGCATGATGATATAGTCACCATGACCAGCATCCTCCGGGCATAGAAAATCGTCTGGCACATAGTAGCCGCGCCACCTTGCCAGCCGATTCCCATTGGAGTCGGTGAGCCAATATCGGCCCTCGTCGCAAACCTTATAGTGAATGTCAGCCGCCGTGCCCGCCGGCCAATTTTCAATCTGCCCGTCGCTTAACCTGATGCGAGCCTTCCAGAGATCGCCGTCACGTCCTGGCATCAGCGTTCCATCGTGATCGATTACGCCGTTGACGGTGGCATCCTCCCAATAACAACGGCCGGCCTCGACTTCGATGTGCGTTGCATTGCTCACTCCCCCTCTCCCCCGGATCCAGCTTTAGCGAGGGCTGCACGGGCGGCGGTCTGTAGTTTCCAAAATGCTCCGACAGACCCCTTGTCGAGGTCGAGCTTGCTAAGCATTTTCGCGACCTCCAGCAGATCGGGCGCGGCGGCCATCAAAAGCGCATCCGCTAAATTATCGTCGCCAAGTTCCTCGGTTCGGTTGTCGAACTGAATGCGGGCGACAATGCAATCCTCGCCTTCGTCCCTGATAATCTCGGGGCCGGTCTTATTCGTAATCAGGATGCGGTCTATGCTGGGTCCAGTCCAGCCCATGCGCCGCATTTCGGACGCTCTGAGGTCGCGCACGTACCAGGGGCCCATCTTACTCTCCTTCTTTAATAGGGGGATTAGAAGGGGTTAGGGCTGCTCTTGCGCGAAGGGCGGCGGAACAGAGGGCTAGGGCTGGGGTGGCTGCCACGACTTCGAACCATTGCCTTGCTGGGTTCCGACGAGCGGCAACGCCGGTAAAGGCGAGTTCTCCGTTGTTCACGTAAGCACGCGCCTTAGGCTGATCACGATTGCCAGCCATCCAGTTCCACCCCTCCGGCACCAGCGTCATCGCCGCGTCGAGAGAGGCGGTCCACAAGGGTGGATCGGGATAATCGTATCGGCTGAACGAGCGGGAGACGGGGCAAAAATCCCCGCCCGGCTGGGCCCAATGGCCCCCCACTTCTTCCCAATCATCGAAGTAGTCATCGCTTTCGTCTGGGCCGTGAGCAAAGCCGTTGAACCGCCAGCCCAGCGCGTAAGCTATCCGACCGTCCAGACCTCTACCCGCCACGCTCGCCTGTTCGCATCGCTGCGCAAGGTTCTCCAATCCAATAAGATAACTCATGACTTGGGGTGCTCCGGGGAAAGGTTTGGCGATGCCTTACGGCCCGCGCTCTTGCCTACGGTCGAGCCGCTTTGCGTCTCGCTGGCTTCGCCACTTCGATCGCTATCGCGTTCATTCGCGACAAGAAATTCCTCTTCATCATCGAACGCAAGGCGCTGCGCCTCGGAGTAGTCCTTTCGGGTCATGTCGCGATTACCGGTACCGGGCCACGAATCCTGGCCAGCGTTCAGGTACATGCCTATTGCGCCAACGCAGTGCTGCGTGTTCTCGCCAAAGACGAAGCCGCCGTACTCTTCATCTTCCTCGGACGTATCGACCGCAGACAGATGGCATGGGAAGCCATGGCGGTATGCGCTTTCCTCGATTTCTTCGGCGCGCTCCCGACATGCGAATGTGACCCGCGTTGACGTGTCGGCGAACGGGCAGTTTTTGCATGGCTTGCGAAGATCGAACCGCATCACTCGCCCTCCTGCGCCTGACACTCACCCGAAGGGCCGAGACGCGAAGCAAGGCTCGGTTCATGAGTGGCAGGTTGCCCGAAGGGTCGCCCATCCTCTGGGACCCTCTTACGATACTCACCAGATTCGATTGCGTCGGCGGCATGGGCATACCCGGCGACAAGGATCCCAGGCTTCTTACCCTGCCTAGCAGCGGCTTCACGCCATCGCGTGACCTGCTCCCGAAGGCCGGCCACAATCTCCGCTTCAATCCCCCCTACTATAGCTCCCCTATCCCCAAGGGATGCACCAGCAGAGAACTTGGCATCTTTCATCGCCTGCGGAAGGGTCTCGTAATCGGCCTCATTCTCTTTCAGGACACGATCAAGCCAATATCCTTCCCCAAGGGATGCGAGAGCGGCGCGGGTCTGTAAGCGCATGTCCTGCAAACGGATATATTCGTCGTAATGGTTGCCGTTGACATGAAAGCCGCCAGCGTGAGACCACACCGACGGATCAAGCAGAACCGCAGCTTCCCACTCGTCCCATTGGTCGAGCAACTGGCGGACCCATTCCACCCCTTCCACATCCACCGTGGGGCGTGAAAGGGCTCTGCGAACGGTATCGAGTGCGCTCAAGATGTCTTCGGCTAGGCCGCCGATCCCATCGCAGCAGTCGGCATGGTCGATCAGCAGTACTTCGGCATCGTTTTGGATGCTGTCCAAGGCTTCCGCCAGCAGTTCGCGGGCCTGATGATCGCTCGTGGCTGGATCATTCGACATTGAGCCACCTCGGCATTCCCACGGCCGCGCAATCTTCGCGATTGAGGCGAAACCTTTGCCCATTGGCGAGCCGGTAATAGGCACCTTTGCCGCCGTTACCGATCGCTGATCCGTATACGACCGGCGACTTGGCGTTCGCTTCCACGAACTCCTTGGCCCTCTCGCTCATGGCCTGTTGCTCTGGATTAGGTGTCATGGCGTTTTGTCCTGAACATCGACACCGCGCCAAAGCAGGACGCAGACGTGCCAAATCGCTTTCCAAAATGGCAGCCAGTAGGCCCGGCGATACCCGTCGGCGTAAACCAGCGTGAACATCACCTGGTCGGTGCCTTCGCCCATGAAGGTCTCAATGCGGACCGGTTTCTCGCTCACTCCCCAATCCTTTCCGACGACGACTGGATAAGTGCGCGGATAATGCGAGCGCACGTCGGCATGTTGATGCTGTCCATCTTTGCCGCAGCTTCTTCCAAAGCAGCCGCCCGTATCGCTTCGGGGGCTTGGGTGCGGGTAGGGGTGGCTAGACGCACCAGCGCGTATAAATCAGCAGCGTGGACATCCATCAGCACTCCGCCGAACGGCTCGGGATAATGGGCCGCAGATAGGCAGTTAAGCCTGTCCTGCATTCGCTGCACGACTTCTGGCAGCAACTCACTCATTGGGAGTCTACCGCTGGGGGGAGGGCTTCGAGCATTGCCGCAACAGCTTCGCCATCCGCGATATTGGGCACGCCATCGACACGGAAAACAGCTACGCAACGAGCACCGGAACAGTCTGTCTCATTCAGTTCCCAGCCTGCCGGAAGCGACAAGTCTGCGTTCCACACAGCTTCATCGTCTTCAACTCCGAACGCAACCTTGCAATCGGACCAAGGGGCCTCTCCCGACTTCGGCGCCTCAAGTACACCGAGAGCTTCAAGGCTCAGTCGCTCGACGTGGTGCATACACGTAGCCACCTTGACGCGACCGTTGCCGCTTCCGTCGCGGTTCAGGCGGATCGTGTTGTTCGCCATTGCGGCTTGATCGCGAATGCCCTCCAGCAACCCACGCAACCGCTCGCAAAGCTGGGATGGGATGGGTCGGATGCCTTCCGAGTCATAATTGTCAGTCGGCTTTTGCGCCAAAGACGCAGGGCGATCCGGTTCGCCAATAAGTGACCCACTCCCTTCCTGGGATAGAGCGGTGATTGCTGCTCGGGCGTAGGCCAAATAGCGGTCGCGGGAACCTTCCAGCAGGCCGTCCCATGATATACTGAGAACGTGGCCTTCCGGTTCGTCCGAAAGATGGATCGCCCGCGCTACCTTTTCGACCAGCTTAGGGTCTGGGGTGCTGCTACTGGACATCATGCGTCCAAGGCGCTGAGCGCGCGCTTGAGGTCGTTGCCGGGGACGCAGAACAGATCCTCGATCAGACAGACCAGATCGGAGTACGCCGCTTCCAGCTGCTCCTTGCTGCCGTTGAAGTCACCACTGCTGCACTGGACCGGCGCAAGCTCGACGAGGCGATCGAGGCTGGTCTTGTTCCAGAGAACGTAGCGGACCGCGTCGCGCAGTTTCTCATGATCCTGGCGGTCGTCGCGTGCTTCCGCCTGCGCTTCGATCTCGAAACGGCGGGCTTGTGATAGCGCGTTCATGAAGATGCTCCCATCGAATGAGGAGCAATGTTCGAACTATCCGAACTTCATGTCAATAGAAAAGTTCGGACCAACCGAACCGTTATTTTTTGCTATCCGAACTCGTGCCGATTCTCTGGCTCAGGCGCATCGGTTTCCGGTGCACGAAGGTTCTTCGATTTCTCGACAACGCGCACCGCCGCGGTCAGCTGGCGGATCGCCATGGCGTCGTCGGGGTGCATCAAAAGCTCCCAGGGCTGAAGGTTCAGAGCGAACGCAAGATCGTTGAGAATCTGCCGATAATAGGACGTTCGGCCGTGGTATATATCGTTGACCGTTGCCTTCGACCATCCAGTCAAATCGCTCAGCTTGGACTGCGTGACGCCCAATGTGTGCATCCAATCGCGGATGAACCAGTCATTGGCGGGCGGGGCCACGGGCGAATGCGCTTTTCTCGGCATAGTTCGGATTGTAGGAAAGGGGGGTTAACAAGTCGTTAGTCACGATCCGTACTTTTTCATTGACATAAAGTTCGGACTATCCGAACCATAGGGCTCAACCCGAACAAGGGCGCCCGACATGTCGAAATTCACAATCGCCGATCTGCGCAAGGAGAGGGGCGAGTCCCTTGCCGAGTTTGCTATCGCGCTCGGCCTGGCGAGCAAAGGACACGCCAGCGACATCGAGAATGGCAAGTCGAGCTGTTCGTTCCAAGTCGCACTCACGCTGGAAACTTTGTCGAGTGGACGGCTCAACGCGGCGGTCCTGAACAAAGACGTGGCGCTCGCTCGCCAGCAGGCGGCGTGATCGATGCGTTTCCGTCGCCACTTCCCCGACAAGTTCTCGCCCGGCCGCAAGGACAAGCGCGTCAACGAAGCACGCGCGATGCTCTCGGGGCTGACTGGCGAAAAGTTGGCGACGACGCAGCCGCATAGCATCGCCTGCCTGTTCAATCTCAAGGACGCTACGGCCGAGACGATCATTCAGGCCGAAATGCTGAAGCGCAGCGCCAATGTCTAGGGGCGCGCTCAATATCCTCGACATGCTGGATGAGGACAGCCTCCGCGACGAGGACTGGTTCAAAGAGCGGCGCGACCGCGATCCAGCATCCGAATTCACTCGGCAAGTCCACTTCCTTGCGGCGCTGAAGAAGATGGCGCCCAAAGTCGATGCCCTGGCCGTGCCGAATGCTGGCCGGTCTTCAGATTGGGAGCGGATCAGGCGTCATAAGGAGGGCGCGCGGGCAGGCGCGCTCGACCTGCAGATGACGTGGAAGCCTACGCGTCCCGACGATCGCGGCATCTTCTTTGCAGAATTCAAGGACGGCGACGGGGTGCCTTCGAAAGCGCAGCGCGAGCGCCTCAACCTCTACTTCCGGCAAGGCCACAAGTGCGGCGTCTACCGCACCGGCGCGCAGCTGCTCCTGCACCTGTTCGAAGCCGGCGCACCCTTCCTCATTCCCCCACAGCCAATGGAGAGAAACCGTGCCAGAATTTGATTTCAGGGACATGCTTGGCGGCGCTGACGGAACTCTGTCTGACCCGCTAAAATCTTCTGCCGCCATAAGAGTGGCTGAGGCTGGCTTTGTCGCGATGACTTTCGAAGCCAAGCATCTGGGTCGAACCATGGCTCCTAGCGACAGTTTGGGTGCGCTGGTCTCCATGATGTCTGACATCGCCAAGGATCATCCGACGCCCGGCTATTGGCTCGGAGAGTTGGCCCGTCTTCGTGAGCACTTGGACCGCATCGAAACCTCTCTGCTGACTGCGGAATAGGGCGATGGGACGGGTAGCACCTGCGGCGCCGTCGCGCCTTCGTCGTTTCGATCATCCCAAAGGGACGCGCGGCGGTCGCACGCTGCCGATAGGTCATGACGCTGTCCGTGAAAGCCGGACGCTGTTCCCCACGACCCGCCGGCAAGCCGTGTCGGTCCGCCTGCTCAAGAGCGGCCACAACAGCTCGAAGATCGGCAAGGTCGTGACCAAGGGCAAATGGAATGGCTTCCCGATCTTCACGCTCACGCTGGAGGAACGGGCGACGTGCCCGGCCACCTGCCAGGAATGGCTGAATTGCTACGGCAATAACATGCACTATGCGCAGCGGATCGCCCATGGCGGCGAGCTGGAGCGCCTGCTCAGGCTGGAGCTGGAGGAGTTGCAGGCGAAGCATCGCCGCGGCTTCGTCGTGCGGCTTCACGTGCTCGGTGATTTCTACTCGCTCGACTATGTGGCGATGTGGCTGAAGGCGATCATCGATCTGCCCGCGCTGCACGTGTTTGGCTACACGGCCCGCGACCCCCACGACGATCCTATCGGCAAGGCGCTCTGGAAAATCTCCACCTATCATTTTGATAGGTTCGCGATGCGCTTCTCTGGCGTTGACCTGCCACTGCGCGGCGCCGTCACCATCAACAAAGGCGAGGCGAGCAAGCACCTCGTGTGCCCGGCCCAGAGTGGCAAGACCGAGTGCTGCGCCACCTGCGCCTTCTGCTTCCAGAGCAAGCGCACAATCGCGTTCGTGAGGCACTGATGGGCTACCGCTATGAAGATCACATCCCGACCGGCTACGTGACTCGCCACCACGATCACCCGGGCACCGACCAATATCATCAGGCCAAGGCGCATGCGTACCATGGTTCGCGCGACCTTTTGACCAAGTTGCTGACCTATGGCGTCAACAACAACGGCCTTCCCAACATGACGCGCGAAATGTGCCGCGAGCGGCTGATCTCCATGCGCGGCCGACTATGAGCCGGCCAACATCCGAGAAAGCGGTACGCGAGGCACTGCGTCGCGAAGCCAAGAAACAGGGGTCCATCACGGCTCTTGCCCGCTCGTGGTCGATGTGCCGCAGCCAGATCAGTGACGTCATTAACGGGCACCAAGCGATCTCCGCGAAGATGGCGCAGCGCGCCGGCTTCCGCAAAGTCGTGCGGTGGGAGCGCATCCATTAAATGGCTGCCCGCCCCATGCCTTCGCAATCTGAGGTCGAGCGCGCCTTCCAAGAGGAAATGGCGCGGCACGGCTTCCTGCCCGGCTCAATCCAACCCGACGAGTTCAAGCGTTTCGATGCGCCCGGCGACAAGCCCGGCAAGGGGAATGGCTGGTACAAGCTGAAGCTCGGCGAATATCCGGTCGGCTGGTTCGGCGACTGGAAACTCGGCGAGCCTCACCAATGGTTCTATCGTGATGCGAACGCCGGCGAGCTGACCGACAAGGAGCGCAAGACGATCCAGGCCGAGCAGCGGCGGCTGAAAGCTGAGGCGGCGCAGGCTCGAGAGTTGCGGCAGGCAGAAGTCGCCGAAGACGCAAGCGCGATGTGGAAACGCGCAGACAGCAACGTCGAAGGGCACCCATATCTTGAACGCAAGCACATCACGGCGCCGCGCGGCCTCAAGATCCACACGGCCAAGGATGGCACCCGGTTACTGACTGTGCCGATGTGGTCGTTCGACATGAACGGCCAGCCACAGCTGACCAGCCTGCAGCTGATCGACGGCGAAGGTCGCAAGACATTCCTCAAGGCGGGCAAGGTCGAGGGCTGCTTCTTCTCCATCAAGGGCGACGGCTCGGCGCTGGTCATATGCGAAGGCGTCGCGACCGCATTCTCCATATGGCAGGCGACGGGGCTCGGCGTCTTTGCGGCATTCAATGCTGGCAACCTGATCGAGGTCGCAAAAGAGGTCCAGCGCCACCGACACGGCACGCCGCTGCTGATTGCTGGCGATGACGACGCTATAGAGCCCGACGATTGGGCGCAGCGCGGCAACGGGCGTCCTTGGGTCAACCAGGGCCGCAAGAAAGCTGAGGCAGCCGCCAAGGTCGTCGGATGCCGCTTCACCGTCCCGTATTTCAACGATGGTCCGCACCGGACGCGCACCGACTACAACGACCTGTTCATCCGCGAGGGTGAGACTGCGGTCCGCAACCAGATCACGAGCGCCTTCACGGCGAAGGCGCCGGAGATGGCTGACCAGGGCGCCGAAGTCGTCGACATAAGCGAAGCGCGCAGCGACGGCTGGCGACAGTTCATATTCTCGAATGCCAGCGGGAAGATCGACTCCGCGAACGTCGCCAACGTCGGGCTCTACATCGCCAACCACCCGATGCTGAGGGGTCGGCTGCGCTACAATCTGTTCACCAAGGAAATGGAGATCGACGGCATCCCGGCTGAGGATCACGACGTCGCGACCTTCCGGCACATCATGCACAACGATCGGAAGATGCCGTTCAAGTCCAAGAAGACTGACGTGCTCGACGAGATGGAAGCTGAGGCGCGGCGCAACCAGTATGATCCGCTCGTCGAATATCTGAGCGGCCTCCAATGGGATGGCAAGACGCGGGTCGATACATGGCTTCCCGATTATCTCGGCACCGATGACACACGCTATACCCGCGCGATCGGCCGCAAGTCGCTGATCGGCGCCGTCGCCCGCGCGCTGTCGCCTGGCGTGAAGAATGACACGATGGTCGTGCTCGAAGGCGAGCAGGGCGTCGGAAAATCCACTGCCTTGCGCTACCTGTTCGGGGATCGCTTCTTCGTCGATCACCTGCCCGATTTCAGTTCGAAAGACAGCTTCCAGCAGCTGCAGGGTGCATGGTGCGTGGAAGTGGCCGAGCTATCGGCGCTCACCAAGGCCGACGTGAAGGACGTGAAGCAGTTCCTGTCGCGTCTGGTCGACAAGTTCCGTCCGCCGTTCGGCCGCCTCCCTATCCAAGTGCCGCGGCGCACCGTCCTATGGGGCACCGTCAATCCAGAGGAGGGGCAGGGCTATCTCAAGGATACGACAGGCGGACGTCGCTTTTGGCCTGTCGAGACGAACGAAATCAGCCTTTCGTCGATCCTCCTCGATCGCGACCAGCTGTGGGCCGAGGCTGTTCAGGCGTTCCGCGCCGGAGAGCGCTGGCATCTGGAAGAAGCCGAGGACATTGCGCTCGCCAAAGAGCAGCAATCGCTGCGCCGTGAGGTCCACCCATGGGAGGAGCCGATCGGCCAGTGGCTGATGGGGAAATGGGAATGCACCGTCCCCGAAGTGCTGATCGATGCGCTGAAAATCACGCCTGACAAGCAGAACACTCAGTCATCGCGCATGGTCGGCGCCTGTCTTCGCGCCTTGGGCTGGCGCAGCGTCACGAAGCGCGTCGGCGACAAGGTCCACAAGGTCTTCAGCTCGCCGGCGCAGCGGGGCATCGGCCCTCAGGACGACATGGATTTCTGATGGCAACGCAGCCATCGCCGCAGCTTGCCCCGTGCATGTGGCTCGTTCTCGATGCTCGTTTCTACGCGAAGACGAAGCGCACGCATTGCGGCTGCCTCGAATGGACTGGAGCACAATCTCGCGGCGGGCAACGGCCCAGCAGCGGACCATATGGAAGCTTCTGGATCCCTGGCATCAATGCGATTCGATCGCATGTCTACGCCGCCTGGCGTGCTGGCATCATCCCAAGCCTGCGCGTCCCGTTCGGAATGAACCTCGATCACAGCTGCACGAACACGCTGTGCGTTGAGCCCGATCACCTCAGTCTGATTTCAGCATTCGACAACCAGACGCTGCGCTGGACCCGTGAAGTAGAGCAGGACGATGATGTGCCGTTCTGACTTGCCGCGCCGCACAGGTTCGACTAAATAGAACCTTCTTCATATGGCTGTGAAGAACCGAGCCCTCGCCCCTCAAAAGGCGGGGGCTCAATCGCTTTTGGTCTCTATCTCGGTGAATATGTCGCGATAGATGGTGCCCCATTCGTCCATATGCGCGCACCCAGCGGCAACGGCAGCTTCTAACGCTGCGCGCCTGGTCGTCTTCCAGCGGCCTCGCTTAATTGGCGTGACGTAGCGATAAAGCATATTGATCGGCTGGATCTCGCATACGCCCGACGCCTCGGCGTTCAACGCTGCACGCATTTTCACGGGGCACCCAATATTCAGCCTCGCAGCGATGGTAGGCCCCTCTGAACACCGCGCCAGCGTGAATAATGACGGGGACAAGCCCGCTTAGACGACGCGCGATCTCATTTTGCCTCGGCATGTGTCCACTCCCATGTCCGACAATTTTAGCTATCAAACACTATCGTAACGGGCGCGCAACTGGAAAGAATGTCCAAATTGGACCTATGCCCGTGCGCCTCTGCGCCGCCTGTTTATTGTGGAGAGCCAACGACCTAACCGGGTATAATTAACGCTGATCGGAGCCCGCCTGTCAGCCTCGATGTGGACGCGCCGCCAGTCAACCCGGCGGCGCTCCTCTCGCTCGATATCGCTAAGATGGATGGCTTCAGGCACTTTCGCGCGATCTCCTGAATAGCAGCCGCTCGATCGCCTGGATGCGGCTTCGACCGTTCGGCGTCGTGCAATCCATTTCGTCCGTGTCGATGACCTGTTGCGTGCCCGTATTCGGGTTGAACATCACTCCGCGCATGAACAGGCTGGCGATTGGACGTCTCATGGTTCTTCCTTTTGGCTGTGACAGGCTAGGCTGGAAGGGCCGTCGCACGCGGCCCCTCGGGTCTAGGCTGGCTCGCCTCGTGCTTTGGCAAGGGCTGCGCGCGCCTTGTCAAACTCGTCGGTCTTCCGATCTGTTATGCCAACAACCGCTTTCAGCGCCTCGTAGAGGTCCGGCGCCGCGGCGATCAGATGACCGTCAGCATCCCCTTGCTCAACACTGACGCTCTCAAGGTTTGTCGAGGCTATCAAAGGTTCGACATCCCCATCGTCATAATAGATTGCGCCACTGGCGTGTTCGTATTTCCAAGGGCCTGGCGTTGCTTTTAACATGGCTTAGTGCCTCCCTACCGGCTGAACGCGAAAGGCCGAGCCACTGCGGATCAGTGATCGCGTGATCGCCTCTAAACGTGCCTCAAATCCCGGCCCTGCGACGCCTAGAATGTGGTCGCGGCCCTCATGCTCGAAAACTACCGTCGCACCCGGCAGGATCGGCGTTGCCCGCACTATGGCAGCGGCTTGGTTGATCTCGTGGATGTTCATGATGCGATGTCCACATCTGGGAAGTTGCTCTCTGAAAGCGACCAGCTCGCGTCGCATTCGGTGCATTCCAGTTGATCCTCAATATCGCCGATCGCCCAAGCCTGCTGCTCGGCGTTCCAGCGAATGTCAGCGCGCGCATAAATGTGGTGTTCGTCACCGCATTCTGGGCAGGCCACCTTGTCCGTGCTCATGATGTTTCTTCCTCTGGCTGTGATGATGCGTGGCCGCATCGCAGAGGGTCGGACGCATGGCCCGGCCCTCGCTCGATGGGGTCAGAGGAACTTGCCGGACATCGCCTGGGCGACACTCACACGCTTCGCCTTTGGCGGCGCCTTAGGCTTGGGTGTCGGCTTGATTGTGCAGTGGTCGTAGAGCCAGCTCGGCCCCAGCTCGTTGCGCACGCTATGCAGCTCAGTGCCTTCCGGCTCGTAATAGTCGCGGCCATTGCACCAGAGTGTGCTCAGTTCTTCTTTCCAGTTCCGGCCGTAGCGGTCCGCGAATGACTGTAAAGCGGCGACCATTTCAGGAGTTGGTTTGGTAAGCATGATGATTTTGCTCCATTTGGCTGTGGAGCGCATAAGTTCGGATCATCCGAACCTTTTGTCAAGTCGGATTATCCGCTGTAAAATCCATCACTTATGCAGATTACGCCCAGAAACATCGTTCTCGCATGGGCCTTTGCGGTCGTTATCGCGATGCTCGTCGTGTCGATCATCCGAGGAAACTGGTGATGCCTCGATACGAGTTATCCGAATGCCGCAACACGTGCGAATGCACAATCTGCGCGCGGCGCGCGAAGCTCGATGAGTTCGCGACCGTGGTCCTGCCAGGCATCCTCGCAACGGTCGGCCTTGGCCTGATCGGCATCATTCTGGCGCACATATTTTAGGCCAAACGACGTCCGCGAGGCCCATTTCGGGCACGATCAGCGAGAAATTCGGGTCATCCGCACTGATTCAGAAAATCACTCAATAGCGCGAGCAGTGATCGATTTAGCAGCGTGTAACCGAAGGCTCGGTTACAAAGTCGGACTCGGTTACACTCCAACCTATTGATCTACCTATATATGTTACCTGTAACCCATGTAACCCATATTATATCATACACACTATACATCGGATGAAGGGCAATAATCGCGCGATGCTGTAAACCCGTGTTTTCTACAAAGTCTTTGAAACTACGGGTTACATCGGTAACACGGTTACAAATCCACCAGCCCCCTTTCGGACCATCCGAACCTTGTGCTAATTCCTCAGCACATGCTCATGGATGCCACTTTCGAAAATGATCCCGCCTCTCTTGTGCCAGAGAGTGTTTACAGCGGGCCCGCGCAGCTCTCCGTCCTAGAGCGCGAGTTCGCCCGAGCCTATGTTCTGACTGGAGGCAACGCGACGAAGGCCGCCGTGATCGCAGGCTACAGCGAGCATGGAGCGAACGTCGCAGGCTATCGGTGCCTTACACGGCCGCGCGTTCTCGGAGAGATCAAGCGGCTCAGCATCACCAACGCGCAAGCCTATCTGCCCATCGCTATACGTGTCCTGCTCGACATCGCGACCGACCCCAATCAGGACGCACGAGCACGTGTCCAGGCTGCGAACTCACTGCTCGACCGTGGCGGATTGGCAACAAAGGGCGCTGGATTAACCGTTGGGGTTCAAGTCAACGTCAATGGATCGCAGGTAAACGAGCTGAAAGAGCAGATTTGGGCAGCTCGCACAGCGCGCTTGTCCGACAGTGTAAGCCCAATGTCGGACACTCCGATGATCGAGCACCAGCCCGAAGGCATGGGGGGGGATGCGTTCCAGGGTCCCTCACCGCCCGCAGTGTCTATCCCTGCGTCCTCCACCGAGAACTCATCCCAATTCACGGGTCTGCCGACTTGGCCGGAGGATGACGATGCTGACCACGAATAGGTCAGATGACAGTCCGTTCACGATGGATGTGCTGCGAGCTTCGCTCGCGCGATTTGCGAAAATCCCGCCGCCACCGATGTTCGTTTCATCTGTCCTATTCCCGAACGACGGTGCGTTGAAGTTCGCCCATGATGGTCGGACCTTCGTGTGTGCCGGGACCGAACTCTGGTCGAAACTTCCGCTCGCGCGAGACAACCACGTCAATCCGATCTGCTCGCAGCAGGTCTTTGACATCGACGACCCCGTATATCGCCGGGAACGCGCTATGGTTTTGTCTGCGCTCGCCGCGGTCGCGGGCCGCGCCTTCGGGGATATCGGCCGCATTAACGAACATCTGAACGAGGAGCCGTCATGACCATTATCGAACGTGCTCGCGAGACGGTCGCCGCAATGTCCGACCGTGAAGGGTGGGGTGCTGACGTTGATGCAATTCGCAGCGGGGAACGTGACAGCGACCATCGGGTGCGTGTCGCTGCGCAGGCGATCCACGATTATCTACGCCTGACGGGAACAACCTATGCCGGGTAGCGCGATGCGCGAGCGCCTTGTCCGAGCCGTTGCGGTGGACGCGGCGACTGCCGCCGGCGGGAGTGTCGACGATCAGCTCGCGCGTGCCGGCGAGATTGTGGATCAGCTGCTGGTTGGGCGAACGCTGGCCTCGCGGATGGATTTTCTCGGCATCCAAGGCGAGGCGGTGGAGAGGATGCGGAGCTGATGCCGCGGCTCTACATCGGCATGGACGGGGTACTCTGCGATTTCGTCGGCGCGGCCGAGGCGGTGCTCGGTATGTCGATCGCCGATTTCCGCGCGCTGCATGGTGAACAGCTGATGTGGCTGAAGCTGGAGCGGACGCCGGATTTCTATGAGACGCTGCCGTGGCTCGATGAAGGCCGAAAGCTTTGGGACGTGGTCGCGTCGATGAAGCCGAAGCCGCTTATCCTGACGGGGCTGCCGCTTGGCGGTTGGGCCAAGCCGCAGAAGCGCGCGTGGTGTGCGCGCGAGCTTGGCATGAGCGTGCCGGTCGTCGCGTGCCTCCAACGCGAGAAGCGAGCGATGTGCACGGCGGGCGATATCCTGATCGACAACGATCCGCTGGTCGCGTCAGCCTGGGTGCGCGCTGGCGGCTGGTACGTGCAGCATCGCGCCGCTGAGACTTCGCTCGAAGCGATTGACGTGATCCGCTCGGGGCAGCCGGGGGGTGGCGCGGAAAGGGTCCCGACACCTCAGCCAGTCGTGAGGCAGCGTGTGTTCAGGTCCGCAGGGGATGGCCGCTTTGTCGCCAGATCCTATGCCGACGCGCATCCCGAGACGACCGTCGCGCAGATGATCGAGCGATGACAGCTCTTGCACAGCTGGAGAATTTGGCGCGCCGCGAGGGCTGGAGCTTGGCGTGGAGAGACGAGGCTTGGCCCGAATTCGGCTGGAACATCCGCGTGCTCGATATCATGCGGCACGACAAGCGGATAGGCGGCGCCGCCTGCACATTCTTCGGTTCGGATGATCCGAAATATTCTGCTTCAGAAAATTGCGCTTCGATGGTAATCGAGGGGCTCCAAGGAGCGGGGGCTCAGCATGGCCAGCAATGTAGTCAACGGCAACAACAAGAGCGGCGGGCCGGGTAAGGTCCTAGTTCCGACGGCAGAAGGCGTGATCGTACAGGCCGAGGCCGTCGTCATAGTCGCAGAGGACGGGTCGCTCGGAGGCGTCATCGGACAAACCGGCTCGCCTGCCGATGTGATTACGGTAACGCCAGTTTGCGAGGTAAGCTCGCTCGATGCCGGGGATGTGGCCTTCGACACGATTGTTATCACGAACGCGGCGCGCCTGAGCGGAGGGACGGTGCGGCTCGACACGATATCGCTCATCGACAAGGCCGATCAAAAAGCCCAGCTGGAGCTGGTCTTCTTCAATGCACTCACGTCGCTTGGAACGTTGGACGCCGCGCCGAGCATCAGCGATGCCAACGCGCTCACTATTGTTGGCCGGCACACCATAGCCGTCGCGGATTATCTCGACATTGGGGGTGCATCGATCGTGAACCTAGGCGGCATCGGTAAGCTCATGAAGACGGTGGGCGGCCGACATCTCTACGTCGCGGCATTCGTGCCAGGCACGCCGACTTATGGGGCCGCCGATGCACTCCAGTTTCAGTTCGGCTTTGCTCAGACCTAGTATCCAATGGGCATGATATCCCCCGGCATCACAATAGCCGAGCTACCGGGGCGCGCTCGCGGCTGGACGCCTAGTGACCTTGGCTCCTTGCTCCTCGCTTATTGGGACGCTGAGCGCCTCGACAAAATAGATTTATCCGGCAGTCTCGTTAATTCGTGGACGGACAGCGTAGGCGCGCTGTCCGCGTCCCAAAGCACATCTGGCTTCAAGCCTGTATATTCCGCGACCAGCTTCAATGGTCGGCCGGGAATTACTTTCGATGGAACCGACGATCTTTTGCTTAACACCGCCCTAGCGGCAAATTTGTTGCCGACCGGATCCAATCCTTCGGAGATATGGGTACTGGTAAATCAAACCGTGCTGCCCGCCGTAACTACGACAGGCACGGTGTTTCTGTACGGGACGACTGGTGCGAACAATCGTCGGGTCATTCGACGCGTGGTCGTCTCGGCAGTCAATCGAGCCCAGGCGAGTACGGGGACCGGGGGCGGGACAACCCAAATCTCTGACACGGTCGGCGACCTCTCTGGCTACCACGTGATGCAGATGGTAACAGACGCGGTAAACACCAACATAGCGATAGATGGGGCTGCTCCGATTTCTGGTGCGGTCGTGCCGAACAGCCTGAACTCGGCGATAGCTATGGGCTGTGTGACAGGCGGAACCAACCCGTTTGGCGGTTCAATAAACAAGATTATCGTGACTGCTCCGCTGGATAGCGCCCAACGCGCTCTCCTGCTCGCATTCCTCAAACCAATCGGAGGTATAGCCTGATGTCGCTTGTCGTTCTTTTCCCCGTCGGCAAGGAGACTTCCGCCGATGGCTATTGCGATTTCTGCGATCTCAACAACCCCGATACGGAATCGACGCAATGGTATCCGCGCGATCGCGTGGACGTTCATGGTCAGCGCGTGGTTGGCTACCTCGGGCCGCTGGGCTTCATCTGGAACGGCGAACCCTTCCCCGAACCGGAGGGCGGCGAGGAAGCCCGCGCCGATGGGGTTCTTTCGACGACCGTAGATTGGCCGATCGAGGAATAGGCCGCGGGTTACGTCGCGGGTTCTGAAGTCTTTCGAAGCGCGCTGCAGTGTGCGCGATTGTCGGAAGTAAGCGGCTCGCCGTCATGGGAAAAGATCGTGTTCTCGATCAGCTGATACTTCCTGCCAGCGAGAAACGGGGCCGCATAATCCTGCTTGAACGTGTATAATTCGACGTCGTCCCTGTGATGATATCGCCTGGCACTCGGTCGGACCGGCAGGAAGTCGGACAGGATCAGGATGCCGCCGGGCCGAACAAGCGCGTCGATCTCCTCAAGCGCGAGAGGTAGTTGCTCCCGCCCGACCCAGCAAAGAACGTAGCTGACGATCACGACGTCGAACTGGCCCGGAATGCCGGGGTCTTCAATCGGACTGACGGAGAGAGCTAGGCCCGGCCATTTGCTCCGGCCATCGGCGATAGCTTCGCTGCTGACATCGCAGCCGACAAGCTCCGTGACGTCTGGATAGATGCGCTGAATGGCCGCGAGCCGCCAGCCGTTGGAGCATCCAAGCTCGCAGACCGCGCCGGTCGGTCGCAGTCGATCGAACATTTCGAGCACGGCGTCCCTGCGTTCTTCGGTAAGCACGGCGGCGTTGCGCGTGAACCAATTGTCGCCTTCGCCGTCGCGAAAGACCCTGCTTTGTTCGGTCATTTCCCGAACTTATCGAGCTGTGGGAAAGCTGTCGCGCTGAATTTTCATCTGCCCGGATCAGTGTGCCACATAATTCGGACTATCCGAACTTTTGAACCCGTGGTAATTGGGCCACTTTCCGGGGGCGGAGTACGCGAGGATGGGCGATTGGCTGTGGGGGTGGGCGTTATGACGTCGCCAAGCCAGTCGCCCGAATTCGTCAAGTTCATTGTCGAGACCTATGCCGACGATTTCAACGGCTATCGTCGTGACATCCTCGGGATGGAGGGTGCCGAGTGGCAGGACCGCGTGGGCTTGTCGCTGATGCAGAACAAGCGAACAGCAGTCTCGTCCGGTCACGGCATCGGCAAGACCGCCTTTGCCGCGTCGGCGATCCACTGGTTCCTGGCAACGCGGCCGCATCCCGCCATTGTCGCCACGGCCAACACCGAGGACCAACTTCAAAAGAAGCTCTGGCGCGAACTGTCCAAGGTCAACGCCAAGGCGAAGAACAAGGACTGGTTCGACTGGAAAGCGTCGACCTTCACCATGTTCAACGATCCGACCGCCCAGGCCGTCGCGCTGGCGTGGTCCGAGAACAACACCGAAGCCTTCGCCGGCACCCACGAAACGCATGTCCTCGGCGTGTTCGACGAATCCTCCGCGATCTTCCGCGGCATCTTCAACGTCTTCAATGGCGCCATGTCGACGCCCGGCGCGCGCTGGCTGATTGAGGGCAACCCGACCCGCAACGAAGGATATTTCTACGACGCCTGCCACGGAGCGAAGAAGGCCCGCAAGCCCGGCGACCTGCTGCGCGGGATGTGGAATAGCTTCATTGTCGGGAGCCACGAAAGCCCATTCGTCGATAAGGCGTGGATCGAGGAGATGCGCGCTGACCTGGGCGAGGATTCGGATGAGTACCGCATCCGCGTGCTTGGCCTGCCGCCGCGCTTCGATGCGGAGCAATTCATTCCTCGCGAGTTCGTCACGCAGGCGATGGAGCGGGACGTCAAGCTGTTCGATCGCTGGCCGCTGATCCTCGGCATCGACGTCGGCCGCGGCGATCGGTCGGTCATTGTAGCGCGCCGCGGGCGCAAGGTTCTACCGAAGGTCGAGATACTGAAGGGCGAACGCACAACCGACTTCGCGCGGCGGATCGCGGAGGAAATTCGCTTTTATCGCGAGGAAGAAGACCTCGTTGCGCAGTGCGTGATCGAGGAACTCGGGATGGGCGTCGGCGTGGTCGAGACGCTCGAAGACATGGGGTTCGCCGATCAGACCTGGGGCATAAACACCGGCGTCGCTGCGAACGAGCCCGAACTCTACACGAACCTGCGCTGCGAAATGTACGGCATCCTGAAGGAATGGCTGGAAGGGCAAGTGGAGCTGCCCAACGTGCCCGAGCTGATGGAGGACCTTGTCGTCTTGAAGCGCAAGCCATCGGCCAACGGTAAGCTCCGGCTGGAAACCAAGGACGAGATGCGGCGCCGCGGCGTCAAATCGCCGGACGTCGGCGACGCGCTCGCGCTTACCTTCGCCATCCCCTTCGATCTTTTGCCTGAGCGCCGGGATGCATGGCGCGAGGCGCAATATCAGCAGCAAGGCGGCGAAATGGCCGGCTCTTGGATGGGGGCGTAGATGTCGGATGAACTCGTACCGCCGGCAGAGGGCGAAATCCCGAGCGACAAGACAACCAACGATGCGGAGCAGCCCATCGGTCCGTATCAGCGGACCGACGAGGACTTGCTCAAGTGCATCATGGACTGGTTCAAAGAGGCTTCCGCCAACAAGAGCGAGACCGCGAAAAAGCGCACGATCGACTGGCAGCAGCTGGCCGGCGATCAGTGGGAAAAGAAGGACCTCGCCGACGCCAAGAAGCAGCGCCGGCCAGCCCTCACGCTCAATATGCTGCAGACGATTATTGCCGCGGTCGAAGGTGAGGAGCGCACCAACCGGCAAGAGCTGAAAATCTACGGCGAGGGCAAGGAAGACGACGGCGCCGCCTATGGGCTCAACCGCATTTTCAAATGGATCATGGACCAGTGTGGAGGGGAGTTCTCGCTGTCTCAAATGTTCCGATCGGAAATCGTTTGTGGCGAGGGCTGGGTCGTGCCGGACGTCGACTATTTCGATGACCCGGAAGGCAAGATCAAGCTGTGCTTCGTCGATGACGACGAGATGTACGACGATCCGCTTGGCAAGGATCCGGTCGCGCGAGACAGCCGCTACATCCATCGCACGCGGGACATGACCGAGGAGGAGATCGAGGCACGCTGGCCCGGCAAGAAGAAGGACATGGTCCACCAGGCTTCAGCCGATGGCTACGTGAACGAGACCGACGGCAAGGGCTATCGCGACATCTACTCGACGCCGAACGACGTCAAATCGCCGAAACTCTACGACGCCAAGAAGAAGCTTTGGCGCGTGCTTGAAACACACTGGTTCCAGATCGAGCCTGGCTGGGCTGTGGTCAACGAGGAAACCGGCCTGCTGGAAGAAAAGTCGCCCGAGGAATTCGAGGCGATGAAGATGGAGCGCGAGCGGGCGCAGAGCGAGTTCCTGGGTGCCGTGATGACGGGCACCTTGCAGCCGGTCCAGCCGGCGCAGATTGATCCAGTAACGCAGGCCGTAATCGCACCGGCGGTGATGCCGACCATGCCGGCTCAACTCGACGCCAAACAGCGTCCGATCAAGCGCTTCTATCAGGCGTTTTCGGCTTACAAGGTTTTGCTCGACAAGCGCGCTTCCCCGCTCGTGGATCTGAAGCGCTTTCCCTACGTCCCGGCGCGCGCGCTCTACGACAAGGTCAAGGGCGAATGGTACGGGCTCATCCGTCTGCTGATCGATGTGCAACGGCAGCACAATGTCGAGCAAAGCACTATCGTTCAGCTTACCCAGCTGATGCCGAAATCGTCGTGGATGGGGCCGAAAGGCAGCTTCCACAACAAGCAGGAGTGGCAGGAGAAGATCGCGCAACCCGGCTCGATCAACGAATATAATTCCGCTCGCGGCAAGCCTGAGCAGGTCCAGACCCCGCCGATCCCGCGGCACCTCGTCGACATGGCGTTCACCCGTCCCCAGACGATGCGCGATATCTCCGGCGTAAATGTCGAGATGATGGGCCAGAAACAGGGTGCCGACCCTGGCGTTGTGTTGGAGCAGCGCCGAAACGCGGCCAAGACCGTAAACGCTCCGCTGTTCGATAATTACCGTCAATCGAAGAAGGAAGTCGGCATGGTGCTGCTTGCCTATGTGCAAGCCTTCATGTCGCCTGGCCGGCGCATCCGTGTGCTCGGCGATGACGGTCCGACCTATGTCCAGTTCACCGAGCAGATGCAGCTTGGCCGCTATGACGTGACGGTCGAGGAAACGAACAGCACGATCAATGATCGCATCGCGACGTTGAACCTCATGCAGACGACCCTGCCGCAGATGCTGAAGGCCGGTATGCCGATCCCGCCCGAGTTCATCGACCTGCTGCCGATGGCGCCGCACATCCGCGACGCGATGAAGCGGATGCTGGCTTGGACGCTCACCATCAACGGGCAGATGCCGCCGGCCAATTGGCAGCCGGGGATGCCTGTCCCGCAGCCGGGGATGCCCGGCGGACCACCTCTCGCCGCACCGCCAGCGGCCACTGAAGCCTGAAGGAAAGACCGATGATCGACGGCGCATACGACGAAGAATTCACTCCTGAGGAAGAAGAAATTATCCGCAACAGCGGGAAGGGGGAGGAGGCCCCGCCGACCGATGCTGAGACACCGCCTGCGCCGCTGGCAGAAGAAGCCGCGCCCGCAGGCGAAGATGGCAAGAAGGCCGTGGCGCCACCTGTCGAGGCGAAGGAACCGGCCGCCGCCGCTCCGACTGATGATGACGATTTCGCTGCGTGGCAGAAGCAGCATGAGGGCAAGACGCCCGAGGAACTCGCCCGCCTGGCGTACCAGCAGACGAAGCGCGCCAACAAGGCATCCTTTGAGGGCCGACAGAATCACGAGCGATTGGCCGAAGTCGCAAAGCGTGCCCAGGAGGCCGCCGATCGCGCGCGCGCCACGGCCGAGGAACGACGGAAAACTCTCGATCAACGGCTGAAGGACGACCCCGACGCGCTGACCAAGGAGCTGGTCGAGCGCAGGCTTTCCGAGGAGGAGGAGCTTGCCGACGTAGCGGCGCATAACGCCCGCGTCGACGCAGCCGAAGCAATGGCTGCGGCTGCCATACCCGATTATTCGGAGCGGAAGCCCGCGATCTACAATTTCGGCCGCGAGATGAACTTTACCGACGAGGAGTTGAACGACCTGTCTGACGGGCGCTCGATCGCGACGCTCTATCTCGCCAGCATCACCGGCAAGCTCCTGCAGGCAGGCATCATCGACTTGCGCGGCAACTTCCTCAAGCCGATCGGCGCCGTTCGCGAGGAGCCGCAGGACCCGCGCCTCAAGGGCGGGGAAGCGCTCCAGACGCTCAGTTCGGCGCCAGCCCGTGCGTCTGGCGGCGCATCATCGATCGAGGAGCAACTCCAGAATTTCCTCAACATGAGCGACGAAGAACTGTCGAAAATCCCGCCGGCTGAACTGGACGCCATTCTGCGGCAAGCCGCGTGAGGTAATCGAGAAAGGAACGTCAAATGGCAGACACGCAAGCGAAAGTCGCCGATGCGGAGAAAAAGGTCCGTCGGGGTGCCAGTGGGCGTACCCGGCAGAAAGGGAGCACAGAACCGAAGCCGAGCCCTAAGAAGTCCGCCAAACCCCGCAAAGCGAAAGCCGCGCCGGTCGCAGCGGACCAGTCCGTCACAAGCGGGCAACCTTCTGTCGATATCGAAAAAGTAGCGCTAGGAGCCGTCTTGGGCGAACTCGCGAAACTACCGATCGATGTCGTGCTTTCTCACTTGGACGACGGGTTCAAGGCCCGCGTCGATGCGCTTCGCGGCAAGTCGACGCCTGAGATGCAAGCGCAGATGAGGGCTACCGATGGGCGCTGTGCTCCCGTTTTCTTCACTGTCGATCCCGACGATGCAGGCGCCTTCCATATGTTCGGCGGCTTCGAAAATATTGCTGCTGCACAGGATATTGGCGCGGACCATGTTTTCGTGGTAACAATCGCTCACGAGGACGCGGGGGCGCTTCAAACATATCTCACCGCCAAGCGGCGTGATGAAGCTTCCCAAGTCTCTGAGGAGGACGATCTCTACATGCGCGTCCACGCGCATCACGACGATTAACCCTCCCGCCTCGCCGGCGTAACCGGCAGCGGCCACGCCCCAGCCTTAGGGGTAGCGGCAGGCGCCCAGCCTCATGGGTGCAAGAGGATCGCGCACTCCCGCCTCGGCGGAACGCGCAGCGGCTCGTCCAGCCTCACCGGACGACAGCATCCACTTGCAACTCATTCGGGGCTCGGGGGCCTACTTCTATGTCAACAACCGCATTCACTGCGTCGTCCAATCTTGCTGTCAAGCTTTGGGCGCGCAAGGCATTCTCGGACGCCGTCAAGGCGACCACCTATGGCAAGCTGACCGGCAAGAGCGACCGCTCGATCGTGCAGGTCAAAGACGAACTGAAGGGCGAGGGCGACCGCGTTCGCTTCGGCCTTCGCGCCCTGCCGACCGGCATCGGCGTCCAGGAAGACGAGACCCTCGAAGGTAACGAGGAAGGTCTCGACTTCCGCTATTTCGACCTGAGCCTTGGCGAAAAGCGCCATGCCATCAAGGTCGACCTCAACCTTTCGGCACAGCGAACCATGTTCGATGTTCGACAGGAAGCGAAGGACGCGCTGCAGGAGTGGCTTGAGGAATATCTCGACACCACGTTCTTCGAATATCTGACCGGCTATGGCCGGGGTTCGAGTTCCACGGTTTCGAAATATCATCCGAATGGCGTGCTCGGCGGCAATGCTCTGAACACTCCGTCGACAGACCGCACGATTTACGGCGGCACGGCCACTGCCTTCAACAACATCACGGCCGGCGACACGATGAGCTTCACCGCTCTGGACAAGCTGGCCGAGAAGCTGAAGCTGGCTTCGCCGACCATCCGCAAGGCGTCGTTCGACGGCAAACAGGCATGGGTAGTTATCCTCCATCCATATCAGGTCAACGATCTGCGTTCGAACACGAACACGGGTCAGTGGCTCGATATCCAGAAGGCCGCGATGAACGGCGGCAAAGTGTCGGATAGCCCGATCTGGTCGGAAGCGCTCGGCATGTATCGGGACATGATCCTGATCGAAAGCACCCGCATCCCGACCTTCTCCAACGCCGGTGCCGGCGGCAACGTTTCGGGAGCCCGCGCACTTGCGCTCGGTGCCCAGGCCGCGGTCGTCGCCCACGGAAAGGACACGGACGAGAACGGGCGCATGAAGCTCGTCGAGCGGACCTTCGACTACGGCAAGCGATACGGCGTTTCCGCGACCCTGATCTGGGGCCTCGCGAAGACCCGCTTCGACAGCCAGTCCGACTTCGGCGTCTTCGCTCTCGATACCGCAGCAGCGGCGCACTGATCGGGTTGAGGGGGGCTTCGGCCTCCCTCGCTCGCGGGTCCGACCCGTCAACTCGCAAAGGACCCCATGGTGGGGTGGAGTTTTGAGAAATGGCTAAAATCACTTCAGTCCTGGCCGCTGCCAACCTTGGTAAGGTTGTCGATGTCGGCAATTTCACCGTCACGAAGTCGATCGCAATCCCGGCTGGAACCGCAAATGGCGACAGCATTCAGGTGTTCACTGTTCCCGTGGGCCTGCGCCTCGTCGACTGCCATCTTGGTCAGCCCGCCACAATCGGCGCCGCTGCAACCGCCAAGCTGCAGAAAAATGCGCTCAATGCCGACTCTCGTACAGACCTCACTGGTGCCACCACGGCCGCTGGTGCGGATTACGAGCGAATGTCGGTCGGCCCGCAAAACCTTGCCGCGACGGACGTGATCGAAATCTTGATCGGTGGCGGCAACCCTACGGCGGCGACCGTCCTGACCGTCGATCTGGTTCTCACGCGCCTGTAATCGCGCAAAGGGGGCTGGGGCGTGGCGATCACCTGGGACCAGGCCAGGGCGAAAATTCGGGGCGATCTCTGGCGGACAGGGACCGCCGGCGTGCCGGATGACGTCTGCGATCGCGCGCTCCACGCTTCCATTCTTGAACTGGAGTCGGCGCGTCGCTGGCTCTGGCTGGAGAACATCAGCCGGACGGTTGAACTGACCGAGGACAAGGATCGGATCCAAGTCCCGTCGGACCTCAGCACAATCCAGTCGCTGACGTATATCGACATATCGGGCCGACTGGACAGCCCGCTTTCACTGCTGCCAGTCCCGCGCATCCGCACGCTTGCCGACGCCACGACCGCGGGCGCGCCGTCCGCATATGCGCTGAGCGGCAACGAAGTCTTTTTCGACACGCTGGCCCCTGAGGGATCGAAGTTCGAGCTGGTCTATACCGCTCGCACGACAGAGGACCTTGCTGCGGCGGTCTCAGATGGCGACGACAATGTCACGCTGCAGGCATATCAACACATTGTCCTCAAGGGCGCGTGCGCTGAAGTGGCGCAGTCCTACCTGCGCAACGACGCTGAATTCGCACGCCAGCGAGCGGCGTTCGAGCGGGGCCGTGAACGGCTTGAAACTGTCGATGACGAAGCGCGTGGCGACCTCTATGGCGGATTGATCGTACCCGACGACGGTTACGACGTGATGGCTCGGGGCTACGTGATCCCGACGGAATATCGCTGATGCTCGCGAACCGCGTCAAGGTCGCGACCTCCACCACTGGCGTCGGCACGATCACCCTCGGCGACGCAGCAGAAGGGTTTCAGTCGTTCGATGCCGGCGGCATCACCGATGGCGCGACAGTCTCCTACACTATCGAGAACGGACTCGATTTCGAGTGCGGCACGGGCACGTACACGGCGGCCGGGCCAACGCTAAGCCGCTCGCCCGTGGACAGTTCGAACGGCGGCGCTGCGGTAAATCTCAGCGGGACGTCGGTCGTTTTTATCTCGCCGCTCGCGAGCGACCTTGATTTTGCGACCGACCTTTCGTTGAAGCTCGACGTCTCAGCGTACACCTCTGCAAGCATTCTCGCAAAGCTGCTCACTGTGGATGGCAGTGGCTCGGGCCTAGATGCGGACCGTCTGCGAAACACCGTCCCATCTGCATTCGGCTTGTCGCTGATCAATGATGCGGATGCAGCAGCCGCGCAGGCAACGCTTGGCCTCGTCTTTGGCGTTGCCGCCGGCACGAACATCCTCACGCGCGCGGACGGCGACGGCCGCTATCAGCCGCTGGACGCCGACCTCACCGCCATTGCTGCCCTCACCAGCGCCGCGAATAAGATGCCCTATTCGACCGGCGCCGGCGCCTGGGCGCTTGCCGACCTGACCGCTGCTGGCCGGGCGTTGCTCGACGATGCGGATGCCGCGGCACAGCGCACCACTCTGAGCGTGCAGCCGACGGCAAGCCCGACCTTCACCGGGACGCTCGGTGCCGCGACGATCGCAGCGACTGGCGCGATCAAATCGAACAGCGCCAGCGCAGGCATTGGCTATGACACTGGCGCTGGCGGCGCAGTGACACAAGCGACTAGCAAAGTGACGAACGTCAACGTCCCATGGAATTGTGGCCAGATCACGCTGCACAACGCATCAGTGGCCTCAAACACCACAGTCGCCTTCCGCGCGTTTAATGCAGCTGTCGCCGCTACTGACATCGTCCACGTATGGATCGTATCCGGCGCGGCTAGTCCTTCAGCCTATCAAGTCTGGGCGAACGGGAATGGCGGCGGCGAATTCGGCGTCAACCTTCGGAACATTACTGGCGGCGCGCTTGGCGAAGCCGTCGTGATTGGCTTCATCGTCCTGAAAGGGGTGGCATCCTGATGCTTGGGCTCCTTCCCCTGTGTGCCGCGCCGCTGGCCTCCAGCGAAGTTTCAGTCCTTTTCGGCTGGTCGGACATCGATCCGCCAAGCGAAGTCGAATGGGAAGAAATCGACACGACCTCCGACAGTTGGGACCGGCTCGCTGGCCGGGGAAGGTGAGCCATGCCCGATACGCTGACGACCAATTACAGCCTCACCAAACCTGAGGACGGCGGTTCCAACGACACCTGGGGCCTGAAGACGAATGCCAATTGGGATATCGTCGACGGCGAGTTGCAGGATCATCAGGATTGGATCGACCAATTCACCGGCGGCGTCGGCGCGACGGGGATAGATCTTGTCGCCGCGGTAAGCGTGGCTGCGGCTCGGGCCACCCTCGGACTCGGAACAGCGGCGCTCAAAAACACCGGCACGTCTGGTAACACTGTTGCGCTTCTCGATGGCGTCAACACCTGGTCGGGTGCGCAGACATTCTCGTCGACAGTCAAATCCACCGATCCCGTCGGTGGGATCGGTTATGCGACTGGCGCGGGTGGTAGCATCACGCAGCCTACGAACAAGGTCACGAACGTCAACCTCGCCAAGATGTCGGGCCAGATCACGTTGAACAACCAGTCGCTCGCCGCCGGTGGGTCCGCGTCCTTCCGGTTCTTCAACACGAACATTAAGGCCACGGATTATTGCCACGTATGGCTTGTGAGTGGCGGGCAAGGTCAAAACTATGAAATAAAAACAAGCGCTTATATTGTTGACGAATGCTCGATCCACGTCAAGAATGTTAGCGCCGGCCCACTCGCCGAGGCGCTAATCCTTGGGTTCCTCGTGCTGAAGGGGGTCACTTCTTGACCTTCATTCAGTCCGAGCTGGTTTTCCAATCGGGCCTCTATGGCAACCGATCCCGCCGCGCGTCGAAAAACCGATGGGTTGCCGGGGATTTCATGCGCTTCCCCGATGACGTGCCGAGTCAGATGGGCGGGTGGCGGCAGGCACCCACGATTGGCGACACAGTTGTGGGCCGGGCACGCGACATGATGGCATGGCGGCCCAACAATCAATTCGGCCGCTACGCGCTGATCGGTACGCACAGCAATGTCTACCTGTTCGATGGAAGCCTCGTCACTGACTCGACTCCGATTGGCCTGCTACCTGGCCGCGAAGACACAGTGCTCGGTGCCGGCTACGGCTCAGGACCCTATGGCGAAGAAGCCTATGGCACCGAACGCACAATCGCCGGCGTCACAATGGAGGCGACTTTCTGGACGTTCGACATCTGGGGTGACGTGCCGATCGCTTGTTACTCCTACACCGGCGAAATCTTCGACTATGAGCTTGGCGCCGACCTCGTACTTCAGTCTCTGGCCAACGCGCCGCTTGCCAACGCCATAGCCGTTTCAGACGAAAGGCACGTCTTCGCGTTCAGCTGCGACGGCGATCCCTCAATGGTGATGTGGGCAGATCGCGACGACCGGACAGATTGGACGCCGACGGTTTCCAACCGGGCGGGCTTCTACCAGATGCAGAACACGACCCCCTTCCAGTGCGGCAAGCGCTGCCGAGGGCTGATGCTCGGCTTCACCCGCACGGAATTGTTCGGTTTCTCCCCGCTGGGCAACAGTCTCGTCTATTCGCGCGAGCGGATCGGGTCCGAGTGCGGCGTCATGGGTCCGCACGCGGCCGTCGTCATTACGAACGAATTCGGAGAGACCGCAATCTGGATGAGCCCGCACGGGTTCTTCGGCTTTGACGGGCTGGTTCGCGAGCTGCCGTGCGACCTTTACGACGATGTGTTCCGCGATCTCAACCTCGATCAGCGGGTCAAGGTGCAGGCGCGCACGAACAAGGCGTTCAGCGAAGTCTGGTTCTTCTATTGTAGCGCCGCGTCGAGCGAAATCGATCGCGCGGTCATCTACAACTACAACAAGGCGATCTGGTACAAGGCGACCCTTTCGCGCCTCGTCTGGCTTGACCAGGGCATCTTTGACCTCCCTCTGGCGATCGACGCAGACGGGGTGATCTTCGAGCACGAGTCCGGCCATCTTGCCGACGGCGAACCAATCGGCGGTTACGTCCTTTCGCATCCGCTCACGGTCGCGACCGGACAGCAGATGCTGGAGCTTGCTGCTTTCTATCCCGACCTCGAAGCATCGAGCGAGGCGTGCGAAGTCTCGTTTATCACCCGCGATTACATGGGCGGACCGGACACGATCCACGGCCCCTACGCTTTCACGATCGATGACGAAAAGGTCGACCTCGCGATCTGCGCACGACAGGCCCAGGTCAAGATCCAAGGCACCGCCGGCCGTTGGGAGCTGGGCCTTCCGCTTCTTGATATCCAACCGGGAGGCGGCCGATGATGGACGACCGTTTCCAAAGCGTCGAAAAGGACGTCCGACGGCTCGACATCAAGCGCGCTGAGAATGATCGCCGCGCACGCAATTCCGAGCTGGAGGACATCATTGTCGACAGCGGGCGGAAGCTGATCCTCCGTTCGCCTAACGGCCATTTCTGGTCGATCGGCGTAAGCAACGCAGGCGCATTCACTGCGACCGATCTGGGGACGACGCTGTCATGAGCGCCCCAGAACTCCGCATCGTGGGGCTTGCAGAGCTTCGCATCGCGTGGCTCGCCGTGCGCGATCGGGTGGCGAAGCTCGGGCTCGACAATGAGGAGCCATGGATCGCGGACGATATCTACCACGAGCTTGTGAACCAGACGGCGTTCCTTTGGGTGACGCCGGAATACGCCGGCTTTGTGGTGCTTGAAATCAACGTGACGCCGTATCTCAGCGAGTTGCACGTCTGGATCGCTGACAATGAGACGGAAGCGCGGGCGGCTGAATTCTGGCCGCAGCTCAAGATCATCGGCGAGGGTTGCAAGTGCCAGCGCGTGACGTTCGCCAGTCGTCGCAATGGATGGCGGCGAGCTATGCCCAACCTGCAGGTTCGGCACATCTATTTCGAAGATTTGTAGGGGGCGGCGATGAGTTCGAAAAAAACCACCAAAACGGATCAAAAAACGGCGACGACCTCGAACGCGACAATCCCGCAGTTCATGACCGATGCGTCGAAGCAGGTCGTGGCTGAGACAGTCGCGGCACCCAAGCAGACGGCTTACACCGGCACAATAGCGGCGCCCCAGACTGCGGCGCAGCAGCAGGCGACCACTCAGGCTCAGGCAACGGCGGGCAGTTCCGCCGACGCGATGAAGAATGCGCGAGACCTGACTAACCAGGCAGCTGGCGCGACGCAGCAGCAAGTTCAGGCTTCGGCGGCAAAGGCGGCTCAGGCCCAGGCCGCAACCCGCGAGGCAGCGCTCGCGGGCGCCGCGCCGACCATGCGCGCCGCTCAGCAGGAACAGGCGGCGCCGACGGTCACAGCCGATCAGATTGCAAGTCGCGGCGACTTCAACACCGCAGCTGCCGACAAGTACATGGACCCCTACAAGACGCAGGTTCAGGGCGCGACGATCAACGAAATGCGCCGGCAGAACGGCATCGACCGTGCCGGTCTCAAAGACCAGGCGCAGGCGATGAAAGCCTATGGCGGTGCGCGCGACGCATTGCTCGAAGGCGAGCAGATGCGCGGTCAGAACGACAACATGACCCGCTATCTCGCGGACTCGAACAGCGCGGCCTACAGCGACGCCGCCAACCGCTTTAACACGGATCGCAGTTACGATCTCGACGTGCAGGGCCGCAATCAGGGGGCGAACCTTACCGCGCGCACCACGAACGCGGGATTGATGGACACAATGCTTGGCCGCAATATGTCGGCCGAGAACGCCGCACGCGCTGCCAATATGGGTGCAGCGTCAGACTTCGCGCTGTCCGATCAGGCCGCGAAGAACGCAGCCAGCGAGTCCAATGCCGACCGCCTGACCTCGACGTCCACCTATAACGCTGGCCAGTCAAACCAGATTGCGGACGCCAACGCTGCACGCGCGCAGGCGGCAAGCACGGCCAACGCCGCGAACCAGCAATCCATGCTTGATCGAATGCTCGCGGCCGGCGGGCAGCAAGCGGACATCGGCACGGCGGCGACCAACGCCAACGCGACTGAAATCGGCAACCTGATGAAAACCGGAACGGCGGCACAGCTCACGGATCAGGCTGCGAAGGACGCGGCATATCAGGAATTCCTGCGACTTCAGGGGGCGCCGCTCGACGACGCCACGAAGAAGGCCCAGGTGCTCGGAGCGCTGCCGACAGACAAGACCATCACTGGCACCGGCACAATGACCGGCACGACGAAGCAGAAGGGATCGATGCTCGATACCATGCTTGGCGTCGGGCAAATCGCCGCGTCGGCGTTCTCCGACCGCCGCCTGAAGCGCGATATCGCAATCATAGGCCGGATGGCAAACGGCCTCGGCGTCTATCTGTACCGCTATCTGTGGGACGCTGCCGGCACGCAGCGCACCGGCGTAATGGCCGACGAAGTCGCGCGCCTTGCACCGGCCGCGCTCGGCCCGCGCATCGCTGGGTTTGCAACCGTCGATTACTCGAAACTTGGGAGGGCATAGATGGCTTTCGATTTTCTCTCCGGCCTCAGCGACATCTTGGGCAAGAAGAAAAAGCCAAGCCCTCTCGCGTTGGTGGCTGCCGGTGGCGGTGAAGGTGGCGACGCGCCGCGTTATCCGATGGATGAGCGAATACCGCGTCAACCTGAACCATTCGACTTCATGAAGAAAGGCAACAGCGAGGCACCGATCGACGCGACAGGCGGCGTAGATGATGCGCTTAGCTCGAACGCTGCGGCCAAGAAGCGCGGCCTGTTCAGCGGGATCGGCGATGCGTTGAAGGACCCGACCACGCGCGCGGCCCTGTTTCGTTCGGGGGCAGCGACGATCGATGGCGGTCTTGGCGCGGGCGCTAAGGCCGCAGCGGGCTACATGGACGACAAGCGCGACTACGATGAGAAGAAACGGCAATGGGAGCTGGGCCACCAGCTCGACGAAACCCGCGTCGGCATCGAGCAGCAGCGCGCTGACGACAGTCGGCAAGGCATCGACGACAACTACAACATCAATCGCGGGCAGCTCGCAGAAACGACCGAGCATCATCGCGGAAGTCGCCGGCTGGAGCAAAACCGCATTATCAGCGGTGATCGCCAGAACGTCCGCGATAACAGCACGCGACGCTATGGGATCGACGTCGGTGATGCGAACGATGATGCCGACCGCACCTACCGCTATGACGATCTGGATTTCCGACGCTACGACAGCGCCGCAGAACGCGCCGATCGGCAAGCCCAGCGTGAAGCCCAATATGGGCGGCCGGGCTATGTTCGACGTAAGCGCGTATTCGATGCGATCCCCGAGGGAACCGACAAGCCCGGCTGGTTCACCGGCAGCTACGATGCGCAGCCGAAGGTCGAGGAGGAAGGCGACTTCCCGTTGCCGCCTCAGTCCGCGATCGACGCGCTCAAGGGCAACCCGCGCCTGCAGGTGGAATTCGACCGCAAGTACGGACCAGGTGCGTCGGCTGAGTATCTCGGCCAGCGGTGATGGAGAATTATTTCGACCGTTTCGATGCAGACGGTGCGCCCGCCCGCGCCCCTGTTGTCGTGGGTCCCGATCCGGTCGACTATTCCCTTCCTAAACCAGAGCCAATCCGATCGAACTATTTCGACAAGTACGATCCGCCGAAACCGCGGGCAGTCGTGGAGCCTGTTCCGGCCGCCGCGCCACCGGGGCAAGATGCGAACTTTTTCGATCGCTTTGACGATGGAGCGACGCCGCCGGACGCGCGCCGCGTTGTAGACATCTCGCATGGCCAGTCGATCTCGGCCCCGGCAAAGAAGTCGCTGTGGGACCGGGCGGTCGAAGGCTTCACCGATACGGTCGAGCACTATTCGCCGGCGGCATGGATCGCTCGGCAGGCAGCGGGCGTCGTCCCGAGCACAGAGGATTATGGCAATCGCGCGCTCCCGGCCGACCAGCAGCAGGACCTGCGGCAGCAGCGCATCACCCAGGGCGAACGCGACTGGCGCGAGCAGAGCAACGCGCAACATGCGCAGGACCCGAACTGGATCCCCGGCGACAGCCTGATGAATAACCTCGTGCGGACCGGAGCAGGGTTCGCGGGCAACATCGCCGGCGGCGCGATCTCCGATCCGACGTCTGCCATCGCGCCGGGCCGAACCATAGTCGGTAAGATGCTCGGACAGGCGGCGGTGAGCGGCGGCGCTGATCTCGGGCAACAGGGTCTCGAGATTAACGAAGGCGTGCGAGACCACGTCGACCCGTTCGAAGTTGCCGTGTCCACAGCTGCCGGTGGTGCGCTGCCCGGCGTCGTGGAAGGCGCGAAAGCGCTTCGCAACCACTGGCGCGGACGCGGTGTCAACGTCGACAATATTCCCGACGAGGAATTGCTTTCTGGCTCGCTCGACGGTTCGCTCGATCCGCAAGGCCGCCCGATGTCGGAAGGCGAACTCCTGCAGATTGCCGGGCCAGAGCCGCAGAAGCTTCTTGCCGACCAGCGTCCGCCGGAGGAGCGGACCGATGTAGCGGTTATCGACGAAGCGATCCGCAGCGGCGAGCAAGACCCCGTCATTGGCGAAATCGCAACCTCCGACATGGACCCGGCCACCCGAGCGCAACTTATCAGCGACCGGGTAGCGGCACGGCGCAACGAGCCGATCGACATCGGCAAGGACCCCGTGGATTACTCGCTTCCACAGGAAGACACCCCTGAGGTGCCACAATCACCAAGTAACAGGCCCGGATCGCCAAGTGATGGAGAAGACCGTCCAGCCGGGGACCTGACAGACTTCGTCATCAATGATCTGGAAGGCGGCGGAAAACGCGTCGTCGATAGCGGCGGCGTCACCCGCTTCGGCATCTCCAAGGACGCCAACCCTGACGTCGACGTCGAGAACCTAACCGAGGCGCAGGCTCGCCAGATTTATCGCGACCGCTACGAAACACCGCTGGCCCTGGCCGATGACGTTGATCCGGCATTCAGGGCGGTCGCGTTCGACACGGCCGTCAACCACGGCGTCGGCCGCGCCAAGCGTATGGTCGCGGAGGCAGACGGGGACGCCGGAAAGTTGCTGCAGCTGCGCCGCGACGAATATGCGCGTCTGGTTGCGTCCAACCCTGAGAAATACGGCAAATATGCCAACGGTTGGGAGAACCGGCTGCAGAAATTGGAGGGTCATGTCGGCACCGGCGGCAGCGCAAAGGCCAGCGAACCGGCAGAGGCGGTGCGTGATCCTGAGGGCAGGCCGATTGAGCCCGACCCGGTCGACGAATTTCGGCCAATAGAGAATAGGCAACAGGAGCCCGTAGGAGAGTCACTGAGCGCGTCGGACGCTCCTAGGCTGTCTGATACCGAAATCGCCCCAGATGCTTCTGTGCGCCCGCCAGCGCCAGAAATTGACCCGGTTGTAATGGCTGCTGAGTTGGCTCCGCTGCGGAACGATGGTGCCGAACGGATGATGGCGGAGGCTGCCGCGCCAGCGCGCGCAGAGCCGCAAGCCCAATTGACACTGTTCGCGAAGCAGGATGGCCCGACGATACGCTCGGCTGAACATCAGCGGCTGAGTGAAGCGCTCGACCGCGGCGAGTTCGGCAATGTCGATTTCGGCCGGCTGTCGAACGAGAAGCTGGACCGCATCAACGAAATCCGCAGCCGCCTCGGGCAGGATGTCCTGCAGGATCGCAGGCTGGTTATTCCGTCGAACGTGGTGCGCAAGCTCTACGATCAGCGCGTGCTGCGCGACGGGATGGCGCCCGGCGAGGTCGCGGACATGCTGGTCAGCGTCTTCCACGCGAACAAGTCACAGCCGACGACCAGCAATCGCTATCCGCATATTCAGGCGCTGGTGAACGCCCGAGAACAACTGTCGAACATCGGCTTCATAGCGGCGAACCCGAAGACGGGTGAGACGGTCGTGAAGTCGGCCTATCCTGTTGCGACCGATCGTCTGCCGAATTTCGTAGGAAAGGAGCCTGGAGGGCCGCGCGACATTCCCTCATCGGTTGACCAGCCGAAGCCGGTCGACCCGCAGAGCACGATTTCTGACGTCCAGGCTCCTGAGCGCGATGTAGGCTCAGATGAGCCGGCGATCAACACTGAGCCTCCATCGCCACCGGAGACGCCGCAAGCACCCGATACGCCGGACGCAGGGCCGACGACGGAGGGCGGGACGCTGTTCCGTCGCGCGAGGGAAGCACATAACGCAGACGTTATATCCGAGCCTCAGCGCCTCGCTACTGGCGTCGAACGGATCGCGGCTACCCATGAAAGCCCGCATTACCGCGCGCTCGCCGCGCGCCTCGCGCCGTTGGTCGGCGAAGCCGAGGCGAAATACGGGCCGGTTTCGACCGAGGGATTGAAACCCGGCGAGACGGCCAAGGGCCGAACTGACCTCTATGAGGACGGTCATGTCGAGGCGAGCGTCCACGATCCGAACGACGCGGAAACCGCTTTGCATGAGGCGATCCACGTCGCGACGTTGACGCGGTATGGCGAAATGAAGGATCGCCTGAAGACCGGCACCGGCGCCGATCCAGTTTTGCGCGATCTCGAATCCCTTCGCGCGCGGGCCACGAAGGCTGCGCGGGGGCACGACGACCCCGTTATTCGCGAGGCGCTGTCCAGCAACGATGAGTTTCTCGCCTACGGTCTGACGCATCCTGGCTTCCAGTCGTTCCTCAAGAGCAAGAGCACCGCCAACCTGTGGGGCCGCTTCGTCGATGGTGTGCGCAATATCCTCGGACTGGAGGGCCGCCACACGAACTTGCTCGACAAGGTTTTGCAATCCGGCTCGAAGCTGATGGGCGAAATGGAGAAGGCTCCGAAGCGTGAGGCGCCGAGCACCAGCCTGTTCTCCAAAGAAGGCGACCCAACCGCCAGTCCCGAAGGGTGGCGCAAGATCGCAGACCTGGCCGTCGATACCGAATGGATCGGAAAGGGTGGCGCCGGGCTGGTCCAAGGCATCAAGGATGTATTCGGCGAGCCCAGGGCCGCGTTGCGCACCGTTGGCGAAAATCTGCAGCGGTTCGGCACGGCCACGATGTACAGCGCGGACAGCGCGCTCCGCACGATATCTGCCCGCTTCGAGGCGCCGACGATCGCCAAGCTGGCGGACATGTTCCACGCGCCGGCGGGCAAGGCGGACAGCGTCGGCCGAACCTATCACGAAGCGATCGAGCGCGGCACTCGCACGCGGCTGCAAAAGGCATACGACGCGCTGAAGCCGCATCTGGACAACAAGCCGTCGATGGATCGCATCCGTGATCTTCTCGCGCGTCCGACCGTCGACATGCGTGCATCCGCCGCTGAGCGGGAGGCTGCAGGCAAAGTCCGCGATCTGCTGAAGGAAACGCTCGAATATCGCCGGGCTGCCGGTGAGGAAATCGGCGAAGTGACCGACGGATATTTCCCTCGTGTGCTCGATCCGATTGCCGTCATTGGCAAGGAAAAGGAATTCAAGGCGGCGGCGGCCAAGCTCTACGAAGGTGTCGGAGCCAAGGACCCGGAAGCTTCCGCCAATGCATGGTTCGCGCGCATCACGGACAGCTACACCGGCCTCGACGGCGGGCTCGACCATATCAAGGCGAGCGGTAAGCCGGACAGCGGCAAGGCGCGCGAGTTCGGCAAGGATGCCGACACGCTACTCAAGGGCTTCTATCAAGACGATCCGTTCCTGACACTGGCTGGCTATCTCACGGGCGCGGCGCGCCGCGCGGAAGAAGTGCGGCGGTTTGGCCCCAAGGGCGCAGCCGGATCGCCTGAACGCGAGGCGTGGACGGCTGAGCATGGCGACAAGAGTCAGTGGGATGTGATGCTCGACGACATCCGCGACGAGCTGCGCGCGTCGACCAAGGACCCGTCTGGAGTGATGGACGAAATCTCGGGCATTCGCGCCGTCAACCTCGGCCGGATCAATCCGCTGTCGAACGGCACCCGCTCTTTCATCTCGGGCCTTCACACGTGGAACCAGCTTGCGAAGATGGATCGCGTCACCGTGTCATCGCTCGGCGACCTGGCGATGGGCTTCGTGCGCGGCGGGCCGCGGCTGGGCGTTCAGCATTTCTCGGACAGCCTTGTCGAATTCGCGCGCGCCGTCACGAAGCGGCCTCCTTCGGAAGCGAAGCGCCTGGCCGAAGCAGTCGGCGTGGCCAACGAAGCCTTTTCCTCGGACCTGCTTCGCGCGCGAGCGGATATGGATCCAGCCAAAGCCGGGGCGCACCTCCTGCTCGACAAGTTCTATCGCGGCGTCGGGCTCCAGCAACTCACCGAGGGCGGGCGGATCGCGGCGACCAAGACTGGCGCCTCGTTCCTTCACAATCTGGCGCACGATCTCACAAGCGAAACTGCACGCACCCGCCAGCGCGCGGGCTTCTATCTTCGCGAACTTGGCGTGCAGGACGTGGATGGGTTCGGCACCTGGCTGCGCAAGGGCGCACCGTCGGCCGACGATCTACTCGCCGATAAGGGCACGGCGGCCGAATATGCGACCGCGCTGATGCGCTACGTCAATCAATCGATCTTGATGCCGACGCGCGCGGAGAAGCCCAAATGGGCATCGCACCCGCTCGGGAGCCTATTCTTCTCGCTTCAGAGTTTCAGCTACGGCTTCAAGAAGAACGTGCTCGATCGCGTGGGGCGGACCGCGCTGGAAGGGATCAAAACGAAGGACCCGACGATGCTTGCACCCGCATTCGGGTTGCTGGTGTTCGCAGGCATCACGGCGTTGAACGACACGTTCCTTCGGCCCGCGATTTTCGGGTCAAACTACGACTTCGAGAACGAAACGCCGGGCCAGTTCCTGATGCGGACGGCCGATCGCGGCGGCATGACGGGCGGGCTGTCTCCGCTGATCAACGCCTTCATGTCGACCAAGTATCAGCGCTCGGTTGTCGGAAGTCTCGCGGGACCGATCATCGGTTCGCTTGGCGACACGGCGACCGACGTTGCGAAGCTGTGGACCGCCAACAGCAAGAACACGCACACGGCCGAGCATAATGCGGCGGCGGCGGTCTACGACACGCTGATCGAGCCGGCTGCGGATGCATTGGCATCTGCGGCGCTCAAGGGGCCGCTCAAGACGGCTGCGATCTTCGCGACCGGCAACCGCTCCGATAAGGGCCTGCTGCCCTCAGACCGGGAAGCCTTCGCTGATGAGGTCGGCGGGGAGAAGCCGAAGTGATGAGGGGGGCTTTAGCTGTGGGCTTTGATGATCCGACCTTTTGGCAGGGGGCCGGCGCGGTAGGGATAACTGGCATCGTGGCCGTGTGGGTGCGTAAACTCGCGAAGCGTGAAAGTTTAGAAGACAGGCTTCAGCGGTGGCAGGAATCGACTGTTGCGAGCGTTCGCGCGGAAAATCAGGAACTTCGCAGGGAAGTCACTGGCCTAGAACGCGAGGTCGCGACGCTCAACGCAAAAACGGGACGGGTCGATATAGTCGAGGCGTGTCTTCGCCTTTCCGTCGAAGCCTTGGCCCGTATCGCACCAGGGGCGCCGGAGCTGCGCCAGATCGCCGTGCTGTTGAGCAAGGCGGTCCCGATCGACCCTGACGTGCCCGACGACATGCGGGCGATTTTGGCGCGCATCCGACGAACGGGGGAAGATTATGAGAATTAAGTTGATCGACGAATGCCGGCAGTGGTGGAAACTCTGGTCCATCTGGCTCGCCGGCGTAGCCGCATCGATTGCCGCGGCAATCGTGGCCAGTCCGCAACTGCTGCTGGGGCTGCTCGCCTTCGTGCCTGAGGGGTGGCGATGGCTGGCGGCTGTGGGGACGTTCGTGGTCGTGTTCGTACTGCCGACGATCGCTCGTCTCGCACAACAGCCGAAGCTGCAGGAGAAATCCGATGGCCAGAAGTGATCCGGCCCGCATCCTGCCGATGGAGGAGCCGAAGTCCAGCGGTGGCGCGTTGGCCGCATTCCTGGGCTCAACAGTCGCCGCGGTCGCGCTCGTCGTCAGCGTGACACAGTGGGAAGGCAAGGAAACCCGAGCCTATCGTGACATCGTTGGCGTCTGGACGATCTGCTACGGCGACACGGCGAACGTGCAGCCGGGGCAGGTCGCAACCGATGCTGAATGCCAAGCAAGGCTGGAACGGCAGCTGATCGCGCACGCGAAGCCCGTCATGCAGTGCGTTCCTGGGCTCGCCGCGAAGGGCCGGGAGTACGCGCTCGCGGCCTCCGCGTCGCTCGCCTATAACATCGGACCCGGCGCCTTCTGCCGATCAACGGCGGCCCGCCGCTTCAATGCCGGTGACTGGCGCGGCGGCTGCGATGCTTTCCTCGCGTGGAACAGGGCCGGCGGGCGTGTGATCCGCGGGCTCGATAACCGGCGTCGGGCTGAGCGGGCCCTCTGCCTGAAAGCAGCAGCATGAACCCGCTGTTGATCATCCAAAAGGCTGTGGCCGGATTCGCGCTATCCGTGATCTTGCTCCTTTCCGTCCTGCTGGTGATCTCGAAGGGTGAGGCCCGCCACTGGAAGAAGGCCGCGGAATCGTGCGCTTCGGCGCGCGCGATCGAGCAGCGCGACGTTCGACTGAAGACGGCTCAAGCTCAGCTCGCGGATGCCAAGCATGTCGCCGACGTGAACGCCAGCAGAGCGAAAGTTTCAGAGGAGAAAGCCGATGATTACCAGACGAAGCTTGCCGATCTTAAGCGCCGCTATGATGCTGAGCGCGTGCGCGGGCGGGCCGAAAGTGGAGCCGTTGCCAGTGGTGGCGGAGGAGCGGCAGTGCCCGAACTTCCCGGTGCCGCCGGCGGCGCTGATGGAGGCGCCGCGTCCAGTGAAAACGATTTCAACTGCGCCGCCAACACGCTCCAGCTCGGCGCCCTTATCGATTGGGTGAGGGCTCAGGCCGCCATCCCGAACTGACCACGCTAACGCTGCTCTCCTGGCGATGCGTGAAGACTAGCCCGCTGGATCACACCGGCGGGCTATTTTTATCCTTGCTTCAGCAGCTGGTCGATCGGCGCCAACTCGGCACGAAACACGGTCATTGCGTCGTGAATGCGGACCATTCCCATGGCGACCTGATAGCCGATGCGGCGCTCGATCTGAAGGCGCAGGTTCTCACCGAGGAGGTCGCGCTGCCGGGCGATGTGTTGCTTCTCGATTTCGAGCTGTTTGTAAGCATTCCGCGCGCCGATGAGTTGTGCTTCAAGCTCAATCAGTGGATCGACTCCATCGCCGACAGCGTTAGTGCTTGTATCGAATTCGTGCGCGTCAAGCTCGGCGATATAATCCTCTGTCATGTTACCTCCTGTTTGCTAGCCAAATCTGATTGGTCACCTCGGGACCTGTTGCCGTTTCGTGAGTCACCAAATTTGGCTACCCATTTGAAATCGTTCAATTCGGGCAGTCCTGCGGGGCGGGCCAATTCGGCGATATAGGAGAATGATATGAAGAACATCGTCGTGGCCGCAGCTTTGGCCGGACTGCTCTCGCTCGCAGCCTGCGGCGGGAACGGCGATGACTCGCTTGCCGACAATATTGCCGATGCCGCCGATGCAAAGGCCGACAATCTTGAAGCGACAGCCGACAATCTCGACAAGCAGGCTCAGGCGGTGAGGGAAGCGGGCGAGGCGAGGGGCGATGCTATCGACGCCGCCGACGTGAACGCGGATGCAATGACTCCGGCCCAAAAAACCGCCGTCGAAAACGGCATGTAATACCCCTCAGTCAGCCTTAACCATCTCCGAGTCGCCGCGCAGTTTGCCGAACGCCATCGTTCCTGCTCGGCGGTCATACAAAAAAAATTGGCAGTTTTCCGCGGCCTTCGGGGACCGGCAAGATTCTGCTTGGCGTTTCGCCTGCGCTGAATAAGGTAAACATAGTCCAACCGGGGCAGCGGTGGGGTGAAAATGGAAGCGCGCGTTCAAAATGTGCGCGGACCGACCTGTGTGCGGCTGTTTGTCGCATGACGGGGGCTCGCAGCACGATTGTTACCCCACAGACGGGGCCGGAAAAGCGTTCCTTGCTCGGTGTTGTCTCGACGCCGTCGTGGTGGACGATTGGGACGGTAGCCGCCATCGTCATTCCCGCGCTTATGATCCTCGATCTTGGGCCATGGTATCTCGTCGGCCTGCTGGCGATCTATGCCGCGCTCGACGTCGCGCAGCGCGTGGATATGCGTCGCGGCGCGCGCAACCGCATGACGATCCTCGCCGCCGCAGGACAGGAAGCGCCGAGCGTCACGTTCATCGGTTCGGCGCGGCACTGCAGGCAGGCGGCTTGGCTCGCCAGGAAGTTGGGCTGGTACGTTTGCCCGATCACGCGCGAACAGATGTTCCGGCATTCGATCCGCTTTCGCAATACCTCCGGAGCGGCGCCGCTCCACATGTTGCTTGAGGCCTTGGACGGCAAGAGGCTCGTGACGCGGATACGCCTGCGCAACACCGCGCCGAGCTTCGGGAAATGCCTGTCCGAACACGGCTTGTGGGAGACCTCGGCGATCCCGGCTTCCGCAGGCGAGGGGGGCAAGGTTGCGCGCCATGTCGCGACCGACGATCGCGAGCTGGACCGGGTGGTCCGGGACGCGATCCTGAGTAACAGACTGCTGTTTGGCTGGAATGACAGCGATGCCGGCGCCGAGGCAGTCACAGCGCGCGAGGATCAGTCTCGCGGCCTCGCGGTTTGAGACGCGGCAAGAATTCTAGGCCGCGCGACATTATTGCTGCGGTGCAACACTGATAAAAATTCTGATGTTCCGGGCAAGTTTGCGACTTCTTTAACCAAGTGCGGCTGATATCGGTCATGTGACCATGATCGACGATTTCCTGATTGATCGTTTCTTTTCGCCGCTTGCGGGCTGGCTGGAACACCGTCTCGGCGTCAACCAGTGGCGCGTGTCGATCGAATGCCTGAACGGAAGTATCGCTTTCTATCTGGCCGGAATCGCGTTTTCCATCGCCGGAAAGGGTATGGCCGACGGCATCTTCGTGGACATGATCAAGGGGCTCGTCTGGTTGTTGATCATGGATTTCGCGCGCCGTGTTACCTATCGGCAGGCCGGTTCCTCGATCGGTGTCCAAAGCGCGCGTCTCGGCGAGTGGGCCATTCGCGTGATCCTGGTCGGAATGCTTCCGATCACTCTTTTGTCCGTCCGGAATTGGACGGGCCTGTGCTTCGAGATCGCCTGGGTCCTGCTTGTCGCGCATCTGTATTTCAAAGCCAGCGATTCACCGCCGCCTTCGCCGCGGCGCAAGCTGGCGCATGCAAGGGCGGGGGCCTGATCTCTGCCGGACGGGGGACAGGCCCGCCGCGCAACGCCTTATCCAACGTTAACCCTGCGGAACAAGCGGCCGTTAAAAACGTCTTTCGCCTGACCCGTTGCCCTCCCGGCAGACGGAGACGGCTAAGGAGTACGGCTCATGAATCTCATCCTTGCACTGATCATCGGTGGCGTGATTGGCTGGCTGGCGAGCATCGTCATGCGCACCGACGCGCAACAGGGCGTCTTTTTGAACATCATTGTGGGAATTATCGGCTCGGTCCTTGGAAGCTTCCTGCTCGGCAGCTTCTTCGGAGCGAATGGAAACATCATGAACAGTCCGCTCGATGGCGGTACATTGCTGGCGGCGTTTGTTGGGGCGCTCGTCCTGCTTGCGATCGTCAACTTGTTCCGTCGTGGTGCCGTGCGCTGAAGCACCGGAAGTCGGGCAATTGGTGCAAGCCCGCGGTGCCCCGGTGCCGCGGGCTTCTCCTTTGGCTGGGCAATCGATCCGGCTTGCCGTAGTCATGAGGCGGGCGGTTCCTCCATGTTCAAGCGCATCATCATTCTCGGCAGCCTCGTCATGCTGGCTGCATGCGGGCTGTCCCGACCCGAGCGTGCGATCACGCCGAGCAGCGCCTGGCTTGTCGGCGGCTGGGTGATTGAAGGCCAAAGCTGCGACAGCGATGCCGGCATCATTTATGGTGCCGATGGTCGGTGGACCTCGGTCGGCGCCTCGGGAACCTGGCGCCTCGAGCGGAACAGGATCCTGGCTGAGGTTACCCACACCGACGAATCCGAGCCATTGCGCGACGGTCAGCGCAGCTACGTCGAGCGGATCGAAGAGATGGCGCGCGACAGCTATCTGGTGCGCCGCCCGGACGGCAGCAGTCTGCGGATGCGGCGGTGCACGATGAGCGGTGAAAAGGGACCAGCAAGGCACATTGAAAAGCGGCGGAAAAAGCCCGCTTAAGCGGCGCGATCGTTCCGCTCGTACAGGGCGTCGGAGGCGATCCAGCGTCCGTTGTCTTCGCGTTCGAGCGGCCGGGCACAGCTTTCGCAAAGCCCGGCATAACGGCCGCCTTTCCTCATGATCGAGGACATCGACGGTCTGTGCAGTCCGAACAGGCAACCTAGGCGCATGAGCCGAAACATAAGGTGATTCTTCGGCTGTTCCACCAACCTGCGTTGAATTGCCGCGAAGAATTTGCGGGTGTTGCAAAAGCGCAGCAGCCCAATCCGGCGCGGCCTTCAGCGCTCGCCGTGACTTGCCGCCTGCACGGCATTGGCGCTAATGAGGCGCCATGTGCATGCGCCAGCGCCGCTATTTTAGCTATTTCACCTTCGCCGCCATTGGCGGGAAGGACGAGGAGCGCGCACAAGCCTGAATGTTGCAGCTGATACCGTCCTCCCCGCTCCGCCTTCAGGCAGCGGGGCCAGCAACTATTGGAACTTGACTGATGACGCACCAGACCGACGACCTTCGAATCCGCGAGATCAAGGAGCTGTCACCTCCCGCGCACGTGTTGCGCGAGTTTCCGATCAACGAGCGGGTCAGCGATGTCGTCTTCGCCGCGCGCAGCGCCATCCATGATATTCTCAATGGCAGCGACGACCGGTTGCTCGTGGTCGTCGGGCCATGCTCGATCCATGATGCGAAGGCTGCCCGCGAATATGCGTCGAAGCTGCTCGAGCAACGGCAGCGGCTCGAGAACCAGCTCGAGATCGTCATGCGCGTATATTTCGAAAAGCCACGCACCACGGTCGGGTGGAAGGGTCTGATCAACGACCCCGACCTCGATGGGAGCTTTCAGATCAATAAGGGCCTGCGCACGGCGCGCGGGCTGCTGGTCGACATCAATGAGATGGGCCTTCCGGCCGGGACCGAGTTCCTCGACATGATCACGCCGCAATATATTGCCGACCTTATCGCCTGGGGCGCGATCGGGGCGCGGACGACCGAGTCGCAGGTGCATCGCGAACTCGCGTCGGGACTTTCCTGCCCGGTCGGATTCAAGAACGGCACCGACGGCAATTTGCGGATCGCGCTCGACGCGGTGAAGGCGGCTTCGCAGCCGCATCATTTCCTGTCGGTCACGAAGGCGGGACATTCGGCGATCGTTTCGACTGGCGGAAACGAGGATTGCCACGTCATCCTGAGGGGCGCGAGCCAGCCCAATTATGATTCCGCAAGCATCGCCGCGGCTTGCAGCGCCAGCGAGTCGGCGGGTCTGCCGTGCCGGCTTATGGTCGACGCCAGTCACGGCAACAGTCAGAAGAAGCCGGAAAACCAGACCTTGGTGATCCGCGATATCGCAAACCAGATGACAGCCGGTGAACACCGTATCTTCGGTGTCATGATCGAAAGCAATCTGGTCGCCGGGCGTCAGGACCTCGTCGAAGGACAGACGCTGACCTACGGCCAAAGCATCACCGATGGCTGCGTCGGCTGGCAGGACACGGTCGAGATGCTCGATACGCTCGCTGCCGGAGTGCACCAGCGACGCGCGGTGCTTGCCGCCTAGCGCGTCCTTGGCGCGATAAAAGCGTGCGAGATTGAGCGGTAAAAAAAGGAAAAATTAACGCACCCGCTATAGCACGGTGTCCGGGAGGCAAAGTCGTGCGCGCAGGCCGGTTCTCAAGAGTTGCTGATCTGGGTCAGGAGGAAGTCCGCCCGCTGTCGATTCCCGAATTGCTGGTGGTCGACATCGCGGGGACGGAGAATCTCTCCGATGCCAGGATCGCGCAGGATCGTGTCCGCACGCTCGCCCATTCCGCCGCCTTCCTTTTCATCTCCCATTTCATCAGCGCGACCCTGATCCTGATGACCGCGATCGGCTCGTCCGGCATGGGCCAGGCGGTATTGTGGATCGCATTGCCGATCCTGCTGCTGCTCGCGCTCGACGCGGGCTTCTGGATGGCGACGCGGCGGCATCGCCGGTCCAAGATCGAGGCCAATCAGGTGGTGCGGATCGGCGCGGCCTACTGCCTGTTGTCAGGCGGCATATTCCTGATGATGATCAAGCCGGCGCTGATCGCCGCCGAAGGCAATCCCGTCGTCTATGCGGCGCTTGCCGCCAGCTTCATCCTCAGCGTCCCCGCATTCCTGAGCATTCCCGCGCTCGCGCTCGAGACCTATCTGCTTGCGCTCGCCGAGTTGACCTGGCTTGGTTTGCCCTATGAATTCGTCGGTGCGATAGCGGCGATTGGCGGCTGCCTTTTGTGGTTCAGCCTGGTCAGCGCGCGCGACTATATATTGATGGTCGGCCGCAGGCTCAGCGCCGAATGGCAGTCCGAAAAGGCGCGGCGTTTCGTGCAGGAGTTCGAACAGAGCGGCCAGGGCTGGTTCTGGGAAACCAATTCCGAGGGTGAACTGCTCTACGTCTCTGACCAGCTCGCCGAGGATATCAAGCGCAACCCCGCCGAATTGCTCGGGCGGCGGTTCACCGATCTGCTTTCGGCCGAGGAGCTCGATGCTTCAGAAACACAGGAACGAACGCTTGGCTTCCAGCTGTCGGCGCGCTTTCCGTTTTCGGAAGTCACCGTGCGGGCCAATACCGAAGATGAAGTGTGGTGGACCATTTCGGGGACACCCAATTTCGATGAGTTCGGCAAGTTCCTCGGCTTCCGCGGCATCGGCACCGATTTGACCGAGAAGAAGAAGTCCGCCGCCGAGATCAGCCGCCTCGCGCGCTACGATTCGCTCACCTCGCTCCCCAACCGTACGCTGATGCGTCAGACGCTCGAAGAGGCGCTGCGCAACGCCGAACGGCGTCGCAAGGGCTGTTCCTTGTTCCTGATCGACCTCGATCGATTCAAGAACGTCAACGATACATTGGGCCATCCGGTCGGCGACCTGCTACTTCGCCAGGTTGCCCAGCGCCTGACCAATGTCGTCGGCGAGCAGGGACAGGTCGGTCGTCTCGGAGGCGACGAATTCAAGGCGGTGTTCCCCGGCATGGACGAACCGGGCCCGCTGTCCGAACTCGCCAGCCGGCTGATCAGCCAGGTATCGATGCCCTATATGATCGAGGGCCATAACATCTCGATCGGCGCCTCGGTCGGCATCGCGATCGCGCCCTCGACCGGGTCCAATTCGGACTCGCTGGTGCGCGACGCCGATCTCGCGCTTTACGCCGCCAAGGCCGACGGCCGCGGCACCTGGAAATTCTTCGCGCCCGAAATGCATTCGGAGGCGAAGGACCGCCAGATCCTCGAGCACGAGCTGCGCGGCGCGATCGGCCGCGGCGAGCTGCAGGTGTATTTCCAGCCGACCGTCAATGCGATCACCGAAGAGCTTGTCGGGTTCGAGGCGCTCGCGCGCTGGCTGCATCCCGTGAAGGGCTTCATCGGGCCGTCGACATTCATCCCGCTGGCCGAAGAATGCGGATTGATCCTGAGCATCGGCGAATGGGTCCTGCGCAACGCCTGCGCCGAATGCGCCAAATGGCCGAGCCACATCAAGGTCGCGGTGAACCTGTCGCCGCTGCAGTTCGATCATGCCTCGCTACCGGGGCTCATCGTCAATGCGCTCAAGTCTTCGGACCTCGACCCCGACCGGCTCGAGCTGGAGATCACCGAGGGCGTGTTCCTGGCTGACAACAGCTCGACCGACGACATGTTCGCGAAATTGAAGGCGATCGGCGTACGCCTTGCGCTGGACGACTTCGGCACCGGCTATTCGAGCCTGGGATATTTGCGCAAGGCGCCGTTCGACAAGATCAAGATCGACCAGAGCTTCGTGCGCGGCGCCGCTACCCCGGGCAACCGCAATGCGGCGATCATCCGCTCGATCGTAACGCTTGCCGAATCCCTGGGCATGGAAACGACCGCGGAAGGCGCCGAGACCCACGACGAGCTGGACCTGATCCGCCAGCTCGGCTGTTCCCAGGTCCAGGGCTATATCTTCGGTAAGCCGGCGCCGGCCGAGACCGCGCTGCAGATCGCGCAGGAAAGCAAGAAGCCGATCCCGGAAGGGCATGAGTTCAGTCGTGCACCGCGTCACGGCCTGATCCGCAAGGCATATCTCAATTGGGAGGACAAGTCGCTCGATGTCCGGCTGCGTAATATCTCATCGGGCGGAGCGCTGATCGAATGCGGGCGCGGCTTCGCGCCGGGATCGGGCGTCACGCTGTTCTTGCCGGGCTGCGGTGAGCTCCCCGGCGAGGTCCGCTGGACGAGCGCGGGCCGTCTCGGCATGCGCTTCAAGGACCAGTTCGACCTGCGCAAGCTCTCGCCGAGCAAGGGCCAGAAGGTCGGCAATGTCGGCAGCGCCAGCATGCTGAAGCCAGAATATCTCTCGACCGAGAACAATGCAGACTCGCCCTGGGCGGGCCGGCAGAATCGCCTGACCGCAGAAGACCTGCGCTGAGCTGCTTCCTCCCCTCCCGCAAACGGAAGGGGAGTTTCCGCGCTCGCTCAGGAAAACGGGCGCTTGCGCTCGGGCAACTTCTCGACGCCCAGGGCACCGGGGCCGGATGCGGCGAAATAGAGGAACAGGAAGCAGTATAATATCGCTCCCTCGCCCATGTTGACGATCGGGAACAGGCCCTTGCCGGCGTGGAAGCCCCAATAAGCGATCGCCATCTCGCCCGAGGCCAGGAAGGCGGCGGGGCGGCTGAACAGCCCGATCGTGATGAGAATCCCGGTCACGACCTCGATGACGCCGGCAAGCCAGAGCAGCGAGAATGCCGGCTGCAGCCCGGGCGGCGCGCCTTCGGGGAAGCCGAGCAGCTTGACCAGTCCGTGCGAAAGGAAAAGCAGGCCGGCGACGATCCGCAGCAGGCCCTTCAGCTCTAGCGAGTAACGCGCGAGAAAGGTGAAGAGGGTCATGTCGATCGCTTCCTGTCCCGCGGCCAATCCCACAATCCTATTTTGCATCCGGAATGACCGGAGTGCAACAGCGCAGGATCAAGCTGCGGCCGAGTCCGCCGTGCCGGCCTGGATGAACGAGACGAAGCCGGCGAGGAAGGTGCGGAGCCGCTCGCGCGTGTCGGCGTCCACCAGCTCTCCGTCCTGAAACTTGTCGGCCGCGTGCAAGGCGAGGAACCGGCCGCCCGACCAATGCTCGGCGCCCAGCGTCCTGAGCACCGGAAGCCACGCCGCCTGCGACAATATCGTCCCGAACGGCCCGGGCGATGCGCCGATCAGCGCGACCCGCTTGCCGCCGAACACGCGGCCAATGTCCTGCGGCGGACGCGACGCCCAGTCGATCGCATTCTTGAGATATCCTGGGATTCCGTTGTTATATTCCGGCGTCGCGATCAACATCCCGTCGGCGGCCGCGATCCTGTCTTTGAGCATCGCAGCCGGGGCAGGGATGCCCACGCCGGTCTCCACATCGCCATCGTAGAGCGGGATCTCGCGGATACTGACCAGGTCCAGCGAAGAGCCGGCCGGCATGAGCGCGGTCGCCGCGCGCAACAGGCCACCGTTGTAGGACTGCCTGCGCAGGCTTCCGCCAATCCCGACGATCCGAACCATGCCCGCGTCCTATCTGCGCTGCCCCTCGGCAGCATGGGCCGGACTATGTCGGCGTGGAAGCATTTTCGATAAGCACGACGGCCCAGAGCGACTTCTTCCTTCGTCATCCCCCGCGAAAGCGGGGGTCCAGCTTATTTCAACTTATTGATAAAACAAAGAAAAGCCGGATTCCCGCATCCGCGGGAATGACGAAAAAGCGGGTTCCCCCAATCCCATTCGGGGACGCGCCGCGCAGATCGGCATTTGCGCTTATGGCTTATTTACCAACTTGAAGTATGGAAATCGACGTAGGTTCAGGGATCGCTGTATGTTGCGCTTGCTCTGCCATTTCGGTTGGCATCGTCCGTCGCGGAAGACGATTGAGAATGAGGGCCGGACATTCTCCAAATGTGCCGGCTGCGGGCTTGACCTCGTTTCGACCAGCAGCGGCTGGAAGCTTCCCCCCAAGGGCTACAAGATATTGTGGAAGGGGACGGCGCGGCCCCAGCCGGGTCACGACGCGGCTTCCGGGACCGAAAAGGGCCCGGCCAAGCGCCGCAAGCAGCCCGATCGCCGGTCGCCCCCGGCAAG
>Ga0207644_10000083_pt1 | contig 69772 bp, 63 predicted proteins | sample KBSS73metaG_FD_184326 | JGI IMG/M metagenome (GOLD analysis project Ga0207644, IMG submission 184326) | Switchgrass rhizosphere microbial communities from Kellogg Biological Station, Michigan, USA - KBS S7-3 metaG (SPAdes) (version 2) | ecosystem: Host-associated > Plants > Roots > Rhizosphere... | reverse complement strand
ACGTCTCGGTGCGGAACCGGTGCACGTGGACGTCGGTGGTGCAGTTCTGCGTTCGTGCGCTCGAGACGCAAGAGGTGCCGGCCGAGCACTTCTACCGGCTGTGGGGCAACGGCGTCGGCTCGCCACCCCAGGACGCCATGTTCCGGGTGCGGTCGATCGGCTGGTGGGGCATGACGGAGACCATCACCCACGGGCTCGCCGACGACGTGCACAACCCGGGGCTCTCGATGGGCTGCGGCCGCCCCGCGCCGGAGTACGACGTCGCCGTGCTGCGACCCGACGGGTCGCCGGTCGAGCCGGGCGAGTCCGGCGAGCTGTTCGTGCGAGGGGTGCCCGGGGTCTCGCTGTTCGCCGGCTACCTGCACGACGAGGAGGCCACGCGGAACGCGGTCGACGACGACGGCTGGCTTACCACCGGTGACCTCGTCACCGTCCACCCCGACGGTGCGATCTCCTTCGCCGACCGGGCGAAGGACATGTTGAAGGTCGGCGGCGAGAACGTCGCGGCGTCGGAGATCGAGCAGTCCGTCTTCACCGTGCCCGGCGTCGCGGAGGTCGCCGTGGTCGGTCGTCCCGACGACATGCTCGGTGAGGTACCGGTCGCGTTCGTCGTCGCGTCCGACGAACGCGTCACGCTGGCCGACGAGGTCGTCGCCGCCTGTCGGGAGCGACTCGCCGGTTTCAAGGTGCCCCGTGAGGTGCGCGTGGTGCCCGACCTACCACGGTCCACCCTGAACAAGATCGCCAAGGCGGAGCTGCGCAAGGAACTGGCCGCCGAGGTCGACGTCGCGCCCGACGGGTCGTGAGCGCCGTCGCCGACCGCCCGGTTCGGATCGCCAACTGCAGCGGCTTCTTCGGTGACCGCCGCGCCGCCGCGCGCGAGATGGTGTCGGGCGGGCCGATCGACGTCCTCACCGGCGACTGGTTGGCCGAGCTGACGATGCTCATCCTCGCCCGGCAGCGGTCGAAGCGACCCGAGGCGGGATACGCCGGCACGTTCGTCGAGCAGCTGCGTGACGTGCTCGCCGACTGCGTCGCCCGCCGCATCCGTGTGGTGGCGAACGCCGGCGGCGTCAACCCTGAAGGGTGCGCCGACGCGGTCCGGGCGGTTGCCGCCGAGCTGGGTGTCGACGTGCGCGTGGCGGCGGTGGTCGGCGACGACCTGCTGCCGCGACTCGACGAGCTGGCGCGGCGGGGCGAGCGGCTCGCGCACCTCGACACCGGCCAGCCGCTCGCCGGCGCGGGCATCGACCCGATGAGCGCGAACGCGTACCTCGGTGGCTGGGGGATCGCGGCCGCGCTCGACGCCGGCGCGGACGTCGTGGTCACCGGGCGCGTCACCGACGCGGCGCTCACCCTCGGACCGGCGGCGTGGTGGCACGGCTGGCGGCGCGACGACTGGGACGAGCTCGCCGGGGCGGTCGTCGCCGGTCACGTGATCGAGTGCGGGGCGCAGGCGACTGGCGGCAACTACTCGTTCTTCAGGGAGGTGCCGGGGCTGGAGCACGCCGGCTTCCCGATCGCCGAGGTCGCGGTGGACGGCTCGTCGGTGATCACGAAGCACGACGGGACGGGGGGCGCGGTGACCGTCGAGACCGTCACCGCGCAGGTGCTGTACGAGATCGCCGGTGCGCGCTACCCGAACCCCGACGTCGTCGCGCGCTTCGACACGATCGAGCTCGCGCCGGACGGTACGGACCGCGTCCGGATCTCCGGTGTCCGCGGCGAGCCGGCGCCGGCGACGACGAAGGTGTGCATCAACTACCTCGGCGGGTTCCGCAATACCGTCACGCTGGCGTTGACCGGTCTCGACATCGAGGCGAAGGCGGCGCTCGCCGAACGGGCGTTGTGGGCTGCCGTGCCCGGTGGCCGGGCCGCGTTCGAGGACGCGGCCGCCGAACTCGTGAAGGGCGACGGCGACGGGTTCGGGCTGCTCCACGTCACGGTCGTCGACCGCGATCGCGACAAGGTCGGGCGCAAGTTCTCCAACCTGGCGACCGAGATGGCCCTCGCCACGTACCCCGGGTTCTTCACGACCGCGCCGCCGGGCGACGCGCGCGAGTTCGGCGTCTACTGGCCCGCGCTCGTCGACTCGTCGATGATCGACCAGCGCGTGGTCCTCGACGGTCACACCATCGCGGTGGCACCCACCGAGTCGGCCGTGTCGACGATGGCTGATCCCGTCCCCGCGGCCGACGAAGCCCGCTCCTGGGGGCCGACCGTCGTGTTGCCGCTCGGCCGACTCTTCGGCGCGCGGTCGGGCGACAAGGGCGGTGATGCCAACGTCGGCGTTTGGGCCCGGTCGCCCGACGGCTTCGAGTGGTTAGCGGGCTACCTCACTGTGGAGCGGATCCAGGAGCTGCTGCCCGAGACGCGGGCGCATCGCGTCGAACGGCACGACCTCGCCAACATTCGCGCGCTGAACTTCGTGGTGAAGGGCTTGCTCGGCCGCGGCGTGGCGGCGTCGACGCGGTTCGACACACAGGCGAAGAGCCTGGGGGAGCGATTGCGGGCCGCCGTCGCCGACGTGCCCGAGAAGCTCCTCGGCTGACGCCGGCTACTCCTCGGTGATCGTGAACACCCGCTCGGGGCAGTTCATCGCGCCCCGGCGGGCCTGATCCTCGAGTCCCCCGGGCACGTCGATGTCGCCGTCGAGGGTCGTGTAGCCGAACTCGTCGAGCGGGTACACGTCGGGACCGACGGCGTGGCACATCGCGTGGCCCTGGCAGCGGGACCGGTCGGCGTGGATCTTCATACCGGCGCCAGGCTACACTGGCTGCATCCAGGATGTAAGTACGCGAAGGAGCGGCCGCGCATGCTGACCGACGACACGGCGATCATCTCCGTCGACGACCACGTGGTCGAGCCGCCGTCGGTGTGGGTCGATCGGGTGCCGGCGTCGTACCGGCAGGCGGCGCCCCACGTCGAGAACCGGCCCGGTGAGACGCAGACGTGGGTGTGGGAGGGCCGCGAGTACCCCATCCACCTGATGGGCAGCCCGGCGACGCGCAACTTCCGCGACGACGGCACCGGCGAGGACTTCTACGCGCGCAGCTTCGACGACATGGTGCCGGGCGCGTACGACGCGTCGGCGCGGGTCGAGGCGATGGACACCGACGGGGTGCAGGCACAGGTGCTGTTCCCGACGTTCCCGCGGTTCGCGGGGACGAGGTTCCTCGAGGGCGTGGACAAGGACCTCTCGCTGCTCTGCGTGCGGGCCTACAACGACTGGATGCTCGACGACTGGTGCGCGACGGCGCCCGATCGGTTCATTCCGATGATCATCACGCCGCTGTGGGATCCGGGGTTGGCGGCCGAGGAGATCCGGCGGTGCGCCGGCAAAGGCGCCAAGGCGATCTCGTTCCCGGAGAACCCCGCGCCCTTGGGGCTGCCGTCGTTCTGGGGCGAGCACTGGGATCCCGTGTTCGCGGCCGCCGAGGACGCCCGCATGGTGCTGTGCATGCACATCGGGACCTCCGGCGAGCTCGTGCAGCCTGCGCCCGAATCCTCCGAGGCGGTCGGCATCTCGTTGTGCGGCGTGAACGCGATGAGCGCCTGCACCGACCTCATCTACTCGGGGATGCTGCATCGGCACCCCGGCACGAAGATCGCGTTGTCCGAGGGTGGCTCCGGTTGGGTGCCGTACATCCTCGAGCGCATGGACTACACGTGGGCCCGCACGCGGCTCGGCGTCGACAAATCGGTGAAGCCGTCCGAGCTGTTCGAGCGCCACTTCTGGACGTGCTTCATCGACGATGAGGCCGCCGTCCGCCAGCGCCACGAGATCGGCGTGCACAAGATGATGTTCGAGACCGACTACCCGCACAACGACTCGAACTGGCCCAACAGCCGCAAGGTGCTGTCCGAGATGCTCGTCGACGTGCCAGATGACGAGGCGCGCCGCATCGCCGAGCTCAACGCCCGCGAGCTGTTCGACTTCTTCTAAGAGGAACCGCCGTGAAGCTCACCGTCGACCCCTGGAAGTGCCAGAGCCACATGAACTGCCTCGATGTCGCGCCCGACCTGTTCGAGTACGACGACGACCACAGCTACGCCCGCGCCGTCGACCGTGAGGTGCCCCCCGAGCTCGAGGACGCGGCCCGCCGGGCCGTGGCCCAGTGCCCCGAGCGCGCAATCACCATCGAGTGATGGGCGACCTCCGGCTCGGTCTCCAGTTCGACTACAGCGGGCTGGACGGGCGAGCAGCCGTCGATCTCGCCAAGCGGGCCGAGGCGCTCGGGTTCTGGGCGATCTGGACGTCCGAGGCCTACGGGGCCGACGCGGTCGTGCCGCTCACGTGGATGGCCGCGCACACGACGACGATCAAGCTCGGCACCGCGGTCCTCCAGATGCCGGCTCGCACGCCGGCGATGACGGCCATGACCGCCATGGCGCTCGACCAGCTGTCGGGCGGCCGGGTGCTCCTCGGTCTTGGCACGTCGGGGCCGCAGGTGGTCGAGGGTTGGCACGGTCAGCCGTTCGGAAAGCCGCTCGTCCGAACGCGCGAGTACGTCGCCATCCTGCGAACGATCTTCGCCCGCGCCGAGCCGCTGCAGTTCGACGGTGACGTCTACGAGATCCCGTACCGCGGGCCGGATGCGACGGGGCTCGGCAAGCCACTGAAGACGATCCTGCACCCGCGTGCCGATCTGCCCATCTACCTCGCGGCCATCGGTCCGAGGAACGTGGCGCTCGCCGCCGAGATCGCCGACGGCTTCCTGCCGCTGTTCTGGAGCCCGAACCGCTGGAAGGACGCGTTCGGCGACGCCCTGGCGTCAGCCGATCTCACGACGTTCGACATCGCCGCGTCCGCCTGGGTCGTGGTGGGCGACGACATCGGCTGGTGCCGCGACCAGGTCCGCCCGTTCGTGGCGCTGTACGTCGGTGGCATGGGCGCCCGTGGCCGCAACTTCTACAACGACCTCGCCTGCCGGTTCGGGTACGAGAAGGCGGCCGCGGAGATCCAGGACCGGTTCCTCGCCGGTGACCGCAAGGGAGCCGAGGCCGCCGTGCCCGACGAGCTCGTCGACGAGGTCGCGTTCGTCGGTTCGCCGGAGCGGATCGCCGACCAGTTGCAGGCGTGGCGTGAGTCGCCGGTCACGACGCTGAACGTCTGGACTCGCCAGCCCGAAGCGCTCGACGTGCTGGCCGCCGCCAATCAGCCCTAGGAATCAGTACGAGCGCGGCAGGCCGAGCACGTGCTCGGCGACGTAGTTCATGACCATCTCCTGCGACACCGGGGCGATGCGCATGACCCGCACCTCGCGCCAGTAGCGCTCCACGTCGTACTCGGTCGCGTATCCCATGCCGCCGTGCGTCTGGACCGCCTGGTCGGCGGCCTGCCAGCCGGCGTCCGCCGCGAGCCACTTCGCGAGGTTGGCCTGCTCGCCGCAGGGCAAGCCCTGGTCGTAGCGCCACGAGGCTTCGCGGATCGCGAGCTCGGCGGCATGCAGCCGAGCGTGCGCTTCGGCCAGCGGGAAGGCGATCCCCTGGTTCTGCCCGATCGGGCGCCCGAACACGACGCGATCCTTGGCGTACTCGACGGCCCGGCGAAGCGCGGCCTTGCCGACGCCGAGCGCCTCGGACGCGATGAGGATGCGTTCGGGGTTGAGCCCGTCGAGCAGGTACGTGAAGCCCTTGCCCTCCTCCCCGACGCGGTCGGCGACGTCGACGGGCAGGTCGTCGTACCGGACCTCGCACGAAGCGACCGCGTTGCGGCCGAGCTTGGGGATGGCGCGGATGTCGACCTCGGGCCGCTGCAGGTCGGCGAGCAGCAGCGTCATGCCATCGGTGCGCCGCTTGCACTCCTCGAGTGGCGTCGTGCGGACGAGGAGCAGCACCTTCTCGGACTCGAGCGCCTTCGACGTCCACACCTTCTGGCCGCGGACGAGGTACCGGTCGCCGTCGCGGATGGCCCGCGTCGTGATCGACGTGGTGTCGGTGCCCGCGTCGGGCTCGGTCACCCCGAACGCGACGTGCAGATCGCCGGACGCGACCCGGGGCAGGTACTTCGCCTTCATCTCGTCGCTGCCGTGCTTGACGATCGGGTTCATGCCGAAGATCGAGAGATGCATCGACGACGCGCCGTTCATCGCCGCGCCCGACGCCGCGACCTCCTCGAGGACGATCGACGCCTCGGTGATGCCGCGGCCGCCACCGCCGTACTCCTCTGGCACGGCGATCCCGATCCACCCGCCCTCCGCCATCGCGGCGTAGAAGTCCCAGGGGAACTCGTGCCGTTCGTCGCACCGGCGCCAGTAGCCGTCGTCGAAGCCCGAGCACACCTTGCGCACCCCCTCGCGGATGGCGTCGGCGTCCTCGTCGGGTTGGAACTCCACGTCAGTCGACCTCCTGAAACCAGGATCCTGGGTGCAGCCTATACGAGTCCCGCGTCGGCGAGCACCGAGCCGTGCGTCGCGCCCCCGGTGAGCTCCAGGAACTCCACCGGTAGGCCGTCGGGGTCGACGGTGTAGAAGCTGCGCATCGTCGGCCCGAGCTGCACGACCTGGGACGTGATCGTCACGTCGCCCCGTGCGACGAGCTCGGCCCGCTTCGCGTCGGCGTCGTCGACGTAGAAGCTGAGGTGGGCGCAGCCCGGACGGCTGTGCGACAACGCCAGCGGCTCCCCGCCGGCGGCGACGTACTGGATCAGTTGCAGCGTCCACAGACCGTTGGTCAGGTACGCGACGCGGACGATCGTGCCGGTGTTGTTGGACAGATCGTCGAAGTTCGGGTTGCGATGGCCGACGATGCCCCCGGCTCGCAGCCCGACGATGTCGCGGTAGAACGCCAGCGACCGCTCGACGTCCGCCACGCACAGGCCGACGTGGAAGAGCCGGCTACCGGTCGTCATCGCGCAGTGTGGGCACCGGCAGGTCGTCGGTGGTGACCGGTTCTCCGTCGAAGCGCGCCGCGTGACGCGCGCGGCGGGTACGGCCGAGCACCGGGTCGTCGCCGACGCGGTAGAGCTCGTTGTGGAGCACCTGCGGGTCCGCAAGGTGGGCTGCGACGTCGTACACCGCGCTGGCAGGAACGTCCGCCTTCGCGAACACGTCCTCCCACTCCGCCGTCGGTCGGGTGGGGAGCACCGTGTCGAGTCGGTCGTAAAGCCCCGTGGTCATGTCCGCGGCGTTGTCGTACGCCCGCAGCTCGTCGATCCACTCCGGATGCCCGACCGCCCGCACCGTTGCCGCCAGCTGCCGGCCGCTGACCGGGCTCACGAGCAGCCAACCGTCGCTCGTCGGGACGGGCCGGACCGCGCCGAGGTGGCGCAGCACATAGGGGTCGTGCTCGCCGTCGACGGTGTGGCCGGCGAAGACCTCGGGCGAGTCGAAGTACCCCATGGCGTCGAGCATCGACACGTCGACCACCGCACCCTGGCCGGTCCGCCCCCGCTGCACCAGCGCGGCGAGCGCCGCTTGTGCCGCGAACGTGCCGGTGACCTTGTCGGCCAGGTAGCCGTTGGCGAGCATGGGCGGCCCGTCGGCCCGAGCGGCGTAGCCCGAGCGCGCCTGGACGATCCCGTCGAACGCCGGGAGGTCGGCCAGCGGCCCGTCCTGACCGAACCCGGTCACGCGCACCCACACCAGTCGCGGATGGCGGGCCCGCACGGCCTCGGCCGAGAATCCGAGCCGCGCCGCGACGGCGGGCCGCCAGTTGGAGAGGAACACGTCGGCATCGGCGAGCAGCGCGTCGAGCGCGGCGGCACCGCCGTCGGACTTGAGGTCGAGGAACACCGACCGCTTGTTGCGGTTGCAGTTGGCGAACACCAGGCTCGTGCCGTTGCGGCGCTGACCGAACCGGCGGAAGGGATCGCCGCCGTCGGGCGGCTCGACCTTGACCACGTCGGCGCCGAGGTCGGCCAGCTGCAACGTGGCGAACGGTCCGAGCACGTAGCTCGACGCCTCGACGACACGGATGCCTTCGAGCGGGCGCATCACTCTCCTCTTGGTCGCATGATCACCCGGACTGTATCCTGGATGTCGTGTTGCTTCCCGATCCCAAGCCACGCCCCAAGCGCCACCGGATCATCTCGGTCGACGACCACCTCTGCGAGCCGCCCGACATGTTCGAGGGCCGGCTCCCCGCCAAGTTCCAGGAGCAGGCGCCGCGGATCGTCCCCACCGGCGACGGTGGCGAGGCGTGGTCCTACGAAGGCGAGCTCTTTCCGAACGTCGGCCTGAACGCGGTCGTCGGCCGTCCTCGGGAGGAGTGGAACTTCGAGCCGACGCGCTTCGACGAGATGCGCAAGGGAGCCTGGGACCCGCACGCACGCGTGGCGGACATGGACATCGCCGGCATCGACGCGTCGCTGTGCTTCCCGTCGCTGCTCGCCGGGTTCGCGGGCACCAAGTTCGCCCGCAGCAAGGACCAGGAGCTGGGCCTCGCATGCGTCCGGGCCTGGAACGACTGGCACATCGAGGAGTGGACGGGCGCCTACCCCGACCGGCTGATCCCGCTGCAGATCTCCTGGCTCGGTGATCCGTCGATCGCCGCGGACGAGGTGCGGCGCAACGCCGAGCGCGGGTTCAAGGCGTTGAGCTTCCCCGAGAGCGTCGCCAACGTCGGCTTCCCGTCGATCCACACCGAGCACTGGGACCCGTTGTTCCGGGCCTGCGAGGAGACGGGCACGGTGCTGTGCCTCCACACCGGCACGGGGGAGTGGCATGCCACGTTCTCACCCGAGGCGCCGATCCAGCAGGCGACGTCGCTGTTCCCGGTGTGCGGGCTCGCAGCGGCCGCCGATTTCCTGTGGTCGCGCATCCCGCTCCGGTTCCCCGAGCTGAAGATCGCGCTGTCGGAGGGTGGCATCGGTTGGGTACCGATGTTCCTCGACCGCCTCGAGTACATGGAGAAGTACGAGATGGGCAGCGTCGGCGCCGACTGGGACGTCGACATCAAGCCCAGCGAGGCGATGCAGCGGAACTTCTGGTTCTGCACGATCGACGACCCGTCCACGATCGGTCTGCGCGAGCGCATCGGGATCGACCACATCATGATCGAGGTCGACTACCCGCACGCGTCGTCGACGTGGCCCGACACACAGGACTTCATCGACCGCACGATGGCCGGGCTCAGCGCCGAGGAGATCGAGAAGATCACGTGGCGGAACGCGTCCGAGCTGTTCCGCCACCCCCTTCCGTAAGTGCGCACACCAGGAGCAGACCGAATGTTCGAGCGGCATGGCATGTTCATCGACAACGAGCTCGTTGCGTCGGCCGGCGAAGTGATCGACGTCGTGTCGCCGGCGACCGCGGAGCCGATCGGCCGTGTCACGCTCGCCGTCGACGGCGACATCGACCGCGCCGTCGCCGCCGCTCGGACGGCGTTCGACACCGGCCCTTGGCCGAGGATGGCAGTGGACGAACGTCGCGCCGTGATCGCCCGCGCCGCCGAGCTGCTCGCACCGCAGGCGCCCGAGCTCAGCGAGCTCGTGACGAACGAGAACGGCGTGGGCATCCGCGCCCAGCAGGGCAACGTTGCGTCCTCGTTCGAGTACTACGGCGGCCTCCCGTACCCCGAGCCCGAGTACCGCGAGATCGTCCCGGGGATGGGCGGCATGGTGGTGCGCGAGCCCGTGGGCGTGGTGGGCGCCATCGTTCCGTGGAACGCGCCGGTCGGATTGGGGCTCGGCAAGGTGCTCCCGGCGCTCGTGGCCGGTTGCACCGTCGTGCTGAAGCCGTCACCGGAGACGCCGCTCCACGATTACGTCATCGCCGAGGCCTTCGCAGCCGCGGGGCTTCCGCCCGGCGTGTTGAACGTCGTCCCGGCCGACCGCGCCGTGTCCGAGCACCTGGTGCGGCATCCCGGTGTCGACATGATCTCGTTCACCGGGAGCACGGCGGCCGGACGACGGATCGGTGCGATCTGCGGCGAGCAGATCAAGCGGGTCGTGCTCGAGCTCGGCGGCAAGTCGGCCGCGATCATCACCGACGACGTCGATGCGGCGTCGACGGCGGCGGCCGTGCTGCAGACGGGCATGCTGCTGAACAACGGCGAGGCGTGCATGGCGTGGACTCGCCTGCTGGTTCCGCGCCACCGGCACGACGAGCTGGTCGATGCCTTCTGCGACGTCCTGTCCGGTGTGAAGGTCGGTGACCCGCTCGACCCTACGACGGAGATCGGGCCACTCGTCGCCGAGCGTCAGCGCGACAGGGTCGAGGGCTACATCCGCAGCGGACTCGAGGACGGCGCCAAGGTCGTGTTCGGTGGTGGTCGTCCGACCGGGCTCGATCGCGGCTGGTTCGTGGAGCCGACCCTGTTCGTCAACGCCGACAACTCGATGAAGATCTGTCGCGAGGAGATCTTCGGCCCGGTCGGCTCCGTCATCGCGTACGACGACGAGGACGAGGCGGTCCGCATCGCCAACGATTCGAACTACGGACTTGCCGGCGGCGTGTTCACGGCCGATCCGGAGCGCGGGCGCGCCATCGCGAGCCGGATCCGGGCCGGCACGATCGGCATCAACTCACTCGGCGTCGCCCACTGCCTGCCGTTCGGCGGGTACAAGGACTCGGGCATCGGCCGGTGTCACGGCCCCGAGGGGTTCGCTGAGTTCTTCGAGACGAAGACGATCGGGCTCCCGCCGGGCTACGAGCCACCGCGATGACCACTGACTGATGGCGCCGGAACGACCGGTGCTCGGCCGGTGGTTCGAGGACCTCACGCCGGGGTTGGTGATCGATCACGCGGTTACTCGCACGATCACCGAGGGCGACAACACCCTGTTCTCGGTGATGACGATGAACCCGGCGGCGCTGCACCTGGATCACGATTTCGCGGCGTCGACCGAGTTCGGCAAGCCGCTGGTGAACAGCCTGTTCACGTTGTCGCTGCTCATCGGCCTCACGGTGTACGAGACGACCCACGGCACGACGATCGCCAACCTCGGCTTCGAGGAGGTTGCGTTCCCAGCACCGGTCTTCCACGGCGACACGATCCACGCCCAGACGGAGGTGATCTCGGCTCGGGAGTCGTCGTCGCGGCCGACGCAGGGGATCGTGGTCTTCGAGCACCGGGCCTTCAACCAGCGCGACGAGTTGGTGGCGCGCTGCCGGCGAGCGGCGTTGATGCACCGGCGACCGGCATGATCACGCGCTGGCGGAGCATGTTGTTCGTGCCGGCGAGCCGCCCGGATCTGGCGGCCAAGGCGCCGCGTTCGGGGCCCGACGTGGTGGTGCTCGACCTGGAGGATGCGGTGCCGCCGGCCGGCAAGGCGGAGGCCCGCGACGCGCTCGCCGACGCCGTCGCCGCGTTGGTGCGACAGGTGGCGGTGTGCGTGCGCGTGAACCCGCCCGGCACGCCGTGGTTCGAGGACGACGTGGCCGCGCTGCCCGACGGGATCGCCGCGGTGGTGGTGCCCAAGGTGGAGGCGCCGGTCGCCCTCGACCTCCCGGTGGTGGCCGGCATCGAGACGGTGCGGGGGGTGCTCGACGCGCGCCGGTTCCTCGAGTCGCCGGTCGTGGCCTGCTATTTCGGCGCCGAGGACTACGTCGCCGACCTCGGCGGGGTCCGCACGCCGGGCAACGAGGAGGTGGCCACCGCCCGAGCGATGGTCGCCATGGCGGCGCGGGTCGCCGGTGTCCCGGCCCTCGACATGGTGACGCTCGACCTCCACGACACCGACCGGTTCGTGGCCGAGGCGCGCCAGGCGCGAGCGCTGGGCTATGCCGGGAAGCTGTGCATCCACCCGGCCCAGGTCGGGGCCGCCCACGACGCGTTCCGGCCGACAGCCGAGGAGGTCGACTGGGCCGAGCGCCTGCTGGCCGCGTTCGACGACGCCGGCGGGGCAACCATCGCCTTCGAGGGCCAGATGGTCGACGAGGTCGTGGCCGCGCGGGCGCGGGCCATCGTCGCCGAGAGGTGAAGGTCCTCTGGGAGCCCGCGCCGGACGCGTGGGACACGACCGCCATGGGCCGGTTCGCGCACCACGTCGGCCGGGTCGGCGACTACGACGCGCTCTGGCGCTGGTCGGTCGATGACGTGGCGGGGTTCTGGTCGGCGGTGTGGTCGTTCTTCGACGTGGGTCCGGCGACACACGAGACCGTGCTGCGCGGCGCCATGCCCGAGGTGACGTGGTTCCCGGGAGCGACGCTGAACTACGCGGCGCGGGCGCTGGCCATCACCGGCGACGGCGTCGCCGTCGTCGCCCGCTCGCAGACGCGCCAGGACCGCGACCTCACGTGGGACGAGCTGCGCGACCTGGTGGCGCGGTGCCGCGCCGGGCTGCTGCGCCACGGCGTGCAACGGGGCGACCGGGTCGTGGCCTACCTTCCCAACGGGCCCGAGGCGCTCGTCGCGTTTCTCGCCACCGCGAGCATCGGTGCGGTCTGGGCGTCGTGCCCGCCGGAGTTCGGCATCCGCAGCGTCATCGACCGGTTCGGCCAGCTCCACCCGACGCTCCTGCTGCTCGTCCGCGGCTACCGCTACGGCGACAAGGACATCGACCGCCGCGCCGAGGTCGACGCCATCGTCGATGCGCTCCCGAGCTTGCGCGCGACCATCGACATCGACACCGACTGGGACGACCTGCTGGCCGAACGGGGCGAGCTCACGTTCGACCTGGTGCCGTTCGACCATCCGCTGTACGTGCTCTTCTCCTCCGGCACCACCGGCCTCCCCAAGCCGATCGTGCACGGCCACGGCGGCATTCTCCTCGAGCACCTCAAGGCGCTGGCGCTGCACCACGACCTCGGGCCCGGCGACCGCTTCTTCTGGTTCTCCACCACCGGCTGGATGATGTGGAACCTGCTCGTGTCGGGCCTGTGCGTGGGTTCGACGATCGTGCTGTTCGACGGCGATCCCGGCTGGCCCGACCTCGGCGCCCTCTGGCGACTCGCCGCCGAGACCCGGACGACCGTCTTCGGTGCCAGCGCCCCGTTCCTCATGAGCTGCCGCAACAACGGGATCGACGTCGGGGCTCTCCCGCACGTGCGCTCCGTCGGGTCGACCGGCGCGCCCCTCCCGCCCGAGGGCTTCGAGTGGGTCTACGAGCAGCTGCCCGACGTGTGGCTGACGTCCGTGAGCGGCGGGACCGACGTGTGCACCGCCTTCGTGGGCGGCAGCCCGGTGCTGCCGGTCATCAGCGGCGAGATCACCTGCCGCTACCTGGGCTCGAAGGTCGAGGCCTTCGATGAGGACGCGCAGTCGCTCGTCGGTGAACAGGGTGAGCTCGTGGTCACTGCGCCGCTGCCGTCGATGCCGGTCGGGTTCTGGGGTGACGACGACCGGTCGCGCTTCCGGGATACGTACTTCTCGCGGTTCCCGCGCGTCTGGTGCCACGGCGACTGGGTCACCATCACCGAGCGCGGCTCGTGCATCATCACCGGCCGCTCCGACGCCACCCTCAACCGCGGCGGTGTCCGGCTCGGCACGAGCGAGCTCTACGCCGTCGTCGAGTCCGTGCCCGGAGTGCTCGACAGCCTGGTCGTGCACCTCGAGGACGGCGGCCCGGGCGGCCGGCTCGTGCTGTTCGTGCGCCTCGCCGACGGCGTCAGCGTCGATGACGTGCGGGCTCGAATCGTCGGCGAGCTCCGCTCCACCCTCTCCCCGAGGCACGCACCGGACGAGATCCACGCGGTGCCCGCCATCCCCCGGACCCACTCCGGCAAGAAGCTCGAGGTGCCCGTGAAGCGCATCCTCCTCGGCGCCGACCCGGCCCAGGTCGCCAGCCCGGGCGCGCTCGCCGACCCGTCCGCCCTCGACGCGTTCGTCGCCCTGCGAGACGGCCGTGGCTGACACACGCGCCCAGGTCGAGGCGTTCCTCGACGAGAACTGGGATCCCGACCTCACCGTCGGCGAGTGGTGGGAGCGGCTCGGGCCCTCGGGCTGGGCCGCGCCGCACTGGCCGGTCGATGCCTTCGGCCGAGGCCTGTCGAACGCCGAGGCGGCGCAGGTCGGCGAGCTCTTCCGCCGGCGCGGCGTGCTCGGCCCGCCCGGCGGCATCGGCCTGCTGCTCGCCGGCCCCACGATCTGGACCCACGGCACCGCCGAGCAGAAGGCGCGCTTGCTCCCGGACATCCTCTGCGGCCGGGTGGCGTGGTGCCAGCTCTTCTCCGAGCCGGGAGCCGGGTCCGACCTGGCCGGGCTGCAGACCAAGGCCGCGCGCGACGGCGACGCCTGGCGCGTCACCGGACAGAAGGTGTGGACCTCGGCCGGCCACCTCTCGCAGCTCGGCATGCTGCTGGCCCGCACCGACCCGGGCGCGCCGAAGCACCGCGGCATCAGCTGGTTCGTGCTCGACATGCAGCAGCCGGGCGTCGAGATCCGGTCGCTGCGTGAGCTCACCGGTCGCTCCCACTTCGACGAGGTGTTCCTCACCGACGTGGTGGCGCGCGACGAGGACGTGATCGGCGACCTCCACGACGGGTGGAGCGTCGCCCGCACGACCCTGGCCTTCGAGCGGGCCGGTCTCGGGGCCGGCTCCTCGGGCGCGGCCGAGTCGTCGGCGTTCCCGGGCCCGGCCGTCGGCCACCTCGGACGACGGGCCGGCGACTTCGTCCGCCGCGGCGGCTCCAGACGGGCGCCGACCATGTCGGTGCAGGTCGACCAGCTGGCCACGCTCGCCCGACGGCAGGGCCGGGGGCACGAGCCCCTCGTCCGCCAGCGCCTCGCCGCGCTGCACGCCGAGCAGCGCATCGGCAGGTTGATGGCCATGCGCAACAAGGACCTCCGCCGCCAGGGCGGCGTGCCGGGCATGGGCAACATCGCCAAGCTGCGCATGAGCCGCCTCTTCCGCGAGGCCCGCGAGATCGGCCTCGAGCTCCTCGGCCCGAGGGGGACGCTGCACGACTACACCGATCCCATGCCGACCGACGACGCCGACGCGCTGGCCGCGGCGACCACCGGCCTGGCGCTGTGGTCGCCGGCGCCGTCGATCTACGGCGGCACCGACGAGATCCAGCGCAACATCCTGGCCGAGCGCGTGCTCGGCCTCCCGAAGGAGCCCGGCTAGGCAGTCGCGGGCTGCAGGTAGCGCTCGAACAGGTCGGTTCCGTCGAGTTCGGCCGGCTCGCCCGCGAAGACGACGCGACCGCGGTGCAACAGCGACACGTATTCGGCCAGCGCAAGCGCTCGCGGTGCGTACTGCTCGACGAGCAGTAGGGCGGCGCCTCGCTGTGCCAGGGCCTCGAGGAACTCGAAGATCTCGTCCACGATGATGGGGGCGAGCCCCATGGAGACCTCGTCGAGCAGGATCACCCGGGCGTCCTCGCGATGCGTGCGGCTCAGGGCCAACATCTGCTGCTGGCCGCCGCTGAGGGTGCCCGCCACCTGGTCCAGACGCTCGCCGAGGATCGGAAACGCCGCCACCGCCCGCTCGATCAACGCCGATTCCTGACCGGCGGGGGCGAACAAGGAGAGGTTCTCCCGCACCGACATGCCGCGGAAGATCGATCGTCCCTCGCCGACATGACAGATGCCGGCCGCCGGGAACGTGTGGGGCGGGGCTCCCGTGAGCACTCGCCCGTCGACGGCGACCTCACCGGCGCTCGGTCGAAGCAGTCCGGACGCAACCCGGAGCAGCGTCGTCTTGCCCGCGCCGTTGGGCCCGAGGAGGGCGACGACGCAGCCGTCGGGTACGACGATGCTCACATCACGGAGCACCGATACGGCGCCGTACCCGGCATCGATCCCGCGCAGCTCGAACACGTCAGGCCTCCGCCAGCTCGGAGCCGAGATAGGCGTCACGGACGACGGGGCTCGCCACCACCTCGGCCATCGTGCCTTCGAAGATGAGCTCGCCGAAGTCGAGCACGTACACGTACTGACACACGTCGGCGACGAGCGACATGTCGTGCTCGACGAGGAGGATCCCGGTGCCACGCGACGCAACCTCGTCGCGGAGGATCTCGCCGAACCGTTTGGTCTCGGCGGCATCGAGGCCGGACGACGGCTCGTCGAGCAGGAGCACCTGGAACTCGCCGGCGAGCGCCCGGCCGAGCTCGACGAGCCGGCGGGTACCGGTTGGGAGCGCGCCGACGACGCTGCCGGCGATGTCGGTCAGTCCGCACTGCTCGAGGATCTCGCCCGCGCGTCCTCGGGCCTCGGCGCGCTCGCGACGTGGGCTGACGAGGTGCCGAAGCGCACCACGTCCGGCCTGCATCGCTTCGCAGCCCATCTCCACGTTCTCCCGCACCGTGAGCGAGTCGAAGAGCTCCATCAGCTGGAACGTGCGGCCCAACCCCATCCGTGCGCGTTGCGGCGCGCCAGCGGCCGTGACGTCGACGTCCCCGAACCGGATGGTCCCCTCCGCCGGTCGGATCAAGCCGCTGCATGCGTTGAACGTCGTCGTCTTGCCCGCGCCGTTCGGGCCGATGAGCCCGGTCAGCCGACCACCGGGCGCGTGAAGCGTGAGGCCCGACACGGCCACGAGCCCACCGAAGCGGACGGTGACGCCGTCGACGTCGAGTCCGGCGGCCGCGTTCACGCCGGGACCTGCACATCGGTCGGCTGCGGGCGTCGGGCCGCGACCGGGGACCGCGTCGCCCGTGCACGAGCACGCTCCGCTGCGCCCGCGAGGCGCGGGCCGAAGCGACCGCCCGCGGTGAACCCTGACGCGAGCGCCACGACGAGGGCAGAGGCGCCGAACACGACGGTCAACCAGTCCGACAGATGTGGGTTGTTGATGTACGCCGGGACCACGGCGTACCCGATCGCACCGGCGAGCGCGGAACGGATCGTGCCCGGACCGGCGATGGCGAGGACGGCCAGGATCAGCAACGACACGAACGGGTCGAACGTCGAGCCGTTGACCGACCCGACCAGCCCGCCGAGCAATGCGCCGGCGATGCCGGCGACGGCGGCGGACACCGAGAAGGCAAGGATGCGGATGAGCTGCACGCTCGTTCCGAAGGTCACGAGGGCAACGGGCGAGTCCGCCATGGCGCGCAGGAGCCGGCCGAGCCGGCTGCGCTGCACGCCGACGACGACGACTGCCGACAACGCGGCGACGAAGAGGACCACGTAGTAGTAGCCGCGGTCACTCGACAACGAGATGCTCGCGAGCTCGGGGCGATGAACGTTGATTGTGTCCCGGCCGAACATGACGAACGTCGTGTAGGCCAGCTTCTGGAGCAGGACGCCGAACCCGAACGTCGCCAGCGCGAGGTACAGACCGGAGAGCCGGATGGCCGGCAGCGCGAGCACGGTCCCGACGACGCCGGTCACGACCGCGGCGGCCACCAGGGCGACGGGCCAGGGGAGCCCGGCGTCCAACGCATGCCCGAACGTCGCCGCACCGACCGCCGCGAAGCCGGCGTGGCACAACGACGTCTGGCCGGACGTCCGCACGAGGAACCCGAGGGACATGAACAGCACGCCATACACCAAGGCATTGGTGTAGACGGGCAGGCGCGTGCCGACGAACGTCGGCACGAGCAGGAGCGCGGCGGACGCCACGACGATGCCGCCGACGCGCACGGGTGCGGACGTCGCACCGAGCGCCGAGCTGAACCGCACCCCGCGAATCCGGTCCGGGACCTTCGACTCGCGGAAGAACAGGAGCGCGACGAACAGGACGATGAACGGGAGGCTGGCCGGCACGCCGGCGAGCTTCGGGAACTGCGGGACGTACCGCGTCGCGAACGCCGCCGCCACGCCGACGACCACGCCACCGACGTAGGTCAGCGGCAGGCTCGTGAACCGGCCGATGGCGGCCCCGCCGAACGCTTGCACGACAAGCAGGGTGAGGAGCGCGGGCTGCAGGCCGAGCTGCGGGGCGAGGAGGATGCCGGACAGCGCGGCGAACGTGCAGCCGATCATCCATGCCGCCCGACGCACCCGCACCGGGTTGGCGCCAGCCAGGTTCATCAGCTCCTCGTTGTCGACGACCGCCCGCATCTCCGCGCCGAGGCGCGACGCGCGGAAGAACGCGGCGAGACCGGCAGCGGTCAACGCGGCGAACGCGATGATCACGAGCTGGTCGGTTCCGACGTTCACGCCGGCGAGCCGGATGCTGTTCGTCGGGAGGAACGCCTGGAAGTACCGCGCCGCTCCGCCGTAACGGATCGTCAGACCACCCTGGATCGCGAGCAGCATGCCGACGGTCGCCACGATCTTCATCGATGACGAGACCGCGCCGAGCCCACCCGCGACCCGCTCGATGATCAGTCCGAGAATCGGGCCGGCGACGACGATCGCCGCCAGAGCCGCGAGCGGCCACGGCAGGTGCATCGTATTTTCCCGGAACTCCCAGAAGGCGTAGGCGCCGACCGCGCCGACCGCGCCGTGGGCGAAGTTGAACACCCCCGACGTCTTGTACGTGAGCACGAGCCCCATGCCCGCCAGTCCATAGACCGAGCCGGTCGCGAGCCCGACGATGAGGAACGTGAGGAGGACCGTCATGGCTCACACACGCGGCACGGCGCGCGGCCCGCCGATCGCTGCTCGTCGACCGAGGCGCCCGATACCGGCTTCCCGGTGACCAGAGGGCAGGTCGGCCGGTGGTACTTCGTCATCAACGGCGTCGCCATGGCCAGCGCGACATCGGGTTCGACGGTGTCGATCGCCAGGGTGGGACGGACGGGAAGCGCCCGGTCGACGAGCGCATCCTGGCGTGCTCGCACGCGTCGCATGCCGGCGACGAGGAACACCGCTTCGCCGACTCCCGCGATGATGACGCCGGCGACGCTCACGTCTGCCCATCGCACCTGCGTCCCCACGTCGACCGACCCCGCGGCACCGGCCCACGCCACCGTCGCAACGGCGATGCCGAGGCCGAGCCGTACGACGAGTGCGCTCAGGTCGTGCGTCGTCCAGGGCGCGTCGCCCGTCGAGCCCGTGGCCACCGTCATGTCAGCGGTCCTCGGTGGCGGCAACGGCGCGGCGTCCGCGGCGACCGCCCGTGCTCGTGTGGCCGTTGGCGCCGTTCGTCGACGGGTCGCCCAGCCCGGGTGTCGTTCGGGCCACGGACTCCGCGGACTCGGCAAGACGCTCGTCGAGGTCGTCGAGCTTGCGCCACGTGTCCCGGATGTCGGCGGAGAGCCACAGCAGCACACCGACGCCGAGCAGGAAGATCGCGAGGATGCCACCCGAGAGCAGGTACGGGATCTGCTCCGCCGGATAGACGGTGCGGCTCACGCCGAGCCAGCCGAGCAGGAGCGCGACGAGGCCCAACCCGATGCACGCCCAGGCGCCCACTCGGTCCCATTGCCCGCGGGCCCAGTCGACGAGGTCGTTGTTCTTCATCGGCGCACTCCCAGGAGTCGGAGCAGTTGACCCGACCCGAAGCTGGCGCCGGCGGCGACCACGAGGGCCAGGTAGAACGTGTACGTCGGGTAGTCGGGTGCTTCCGGCCGGCGTCCTGACGCCGGGGTCGCAGCCAGACCATCGAGCCGGCCCGAATGGGTGCCACCGACCGGCGCGGGCACAGCCGCGGCCACGTCGGCGCCTGGGCCACTGGCGCCCACGCCACCGGCGCCTGATCCGTCATCGACACCGCCGGTCACGTCACTGCCGATCACGGCCGCGGTTCCCGTGTCCGACACGGGCCCGTCGCTGCTCGCGAACGCGGACGACAGCCCGAACGTGTAGGTGGTCGTCGGCGACCCGGCCACCTTCTGCGGTGTGTCTTCGACGACCGTGACCACGAGGCCGGGGGACACGACGCCGTCGTCGGTGTCCTTCTCCGCCAGGTACGTGATGGTGATCCCGTGGTCGGCCAGGACGTTGCCGAGCGGGTTCGCCGGCAGTGGGTTCGTCGTGTTGGCGACCTGCACGCCGCTCGGCGTGATCTTCACCGGCTGACCGGCGACGGTTGCGCCCTCGATCTCGAGCACCGACGTGCGCTCGAGGTGCCCGGTCGCGTCGCGCACGGCCTTGGCGTTCGAGACGACCCGTCCGATGTGCAATGCGTCGCCGAGGTTGACGCTCTCGGCGGTCCCCGAACCTTCCGCCGTCACCGTCCCGCTCGCATCGACCGTGACCTTCGCCGTCGCCGCGGTGCGGCCCGCGGCTTGCTCACCGGCGCTGCCGCCGCCGCTGCCGCGCGCCGCCGAGGTCCTCTCGGTGCTGTTGGCGGCGAGGGTGAACACACCGGTGTCGAGGGACTGGTCCGGCGTGGTCGGGTACGTCGACGATACGTAGAAGGGGTACGGCGGGGCGGGCGCGCCGGTCTGGCTGGCCACGAGTCCGGGCGCCGCGACGGCTGCCTCTCCCGGGTAGGGTGCCGAGGCGTAGGCCGTCGATCCGGCGCCGCTCACGGCCGCCTGGGCCGCGGGGAACGTCATCTCGCCTTTGGCGCCGAGTGGCGTGAACCCCGGATCGTCGGCCTCGACGCGCATGCCGTCGGCGGCGGCCGTGCCCGCGCCGTTGACGTCGGCGGCCGCGGCGCGGCCGTGGAGCACGCCGTGGCTCGCCACGATCGTCAACACCGAGACGGCCACGATGCCGGGCCGAACCAGCCGCGCCGGGCGACGGACCCTCCTCACAGGCACGACGCCTTGATGCCCTGGAAGGCGGTCCACTTCTTGTCCTTGAGCTGCATGACGAAGTAGCAGTTGGTCTGCGGCGCCGGCGCGTTCGCGGCGAACGACATGCCCGGCGACGTACCGAATGCGGTCTCGTTCTTCATGCTCCAGAGCGCGCCGAGCAGCGCGTCGCGGGTCAACTTGCCGCCGTTGGCGTCGAGCGCGTGTTCGGCCGCGGCACGGAACAGCTCGCCGGCGGTCCATGCCTGCGACGCGCTGGCCGTGAGCGCGCCTGGCGCGTACTTCTTCATCGCCGCTTGGAAGTCGGCCGTCTCCGGCGTGCTCGAGTCGACCCACGGGAAGGTCGGGGCCACGAGGAAGAGCCCGTCGGAGTTGTCGTTCTGGAGCAGCGACTCCCCCGACGTGCCGGCGGGCGCGATCCACTGGGGATGGAACCCCTGGCGCCCGCAGGACGACATGACGCGCGAGAACCCGTTCACGTCGAGGTAGACGATCATGGCGTTCGCGCCGCGCTGTTGGGCCTGGAGGCACTCGGCCGTGAAGTCGGGGGCGCCCAGTGAGGTCTTGGCCGAGTAGACGACGTCGATGCCGTAGCTCTTGACCTTGGCGCTGTTCATGTCGTCGTTGGACTCGGCGCAGGGCTGGAGCTCGCAGTAGAGGACGGCGAGCTTCGTCTTGCCGAGCGACGCGAGTGACTTCGCCGCCGCGTAGTTCAGGTACTGCTGCGAGGTTCCCTGCGGGAAGTAGAAGGGTGTCTCGAACCAGGTTCGGGTCGTCATGTCGCCGCCGATGACCGGGATGCGGTTCTTGACGATGTAGTCGCGCGCCGACGTGGGTGTGAACGGCACCGAGAAGTTCACCAGGGCGAGCACCTTGCGGGTCTCGACCAGGTCACGCACGGCCGCCTGGTTCTTGGCGGGATCACCACCGTCGTCAGCGGTGTAGAGGACGACCTTGTGGCCCTTGATGCCACCTTTGGCGTTGATCGCCTGGCCCCACGCCTGGATGGCTTTGAGTGCTGGTCCCGTCGACGCGCCGGCGACGCCCGAGAAGTTGCCGACGCTGCCGATCACGATCGGATCGCCGCCCGTCGCCTGGCCGGTCGCGCCGGCTCCGGCGCCCGAGCCGCTGCTCCCGGATGTCGCGGCAGCGCCGGCAGCTGTAGCGCCGGCCGGCGCCGTGTCGCCGTTCGGGGCGGGGCTGCTGTCGCCGGGGGTCGCGTCGGCGCGTTGCCCCGCCGCGATGGCCCCTTGGCCGAGAGTGGGGGCGCTGCCGTGGCCGCTCCACGCGGCGACGACCTCCTCGTGGGGACGCCGGGTGCCACACCCCGAAGCGATTGGCACGAGGAGTGCCAGCAGCGTCAGCCACAGCACGGGTTTCGCGCCTACGGCTCGGCGGCCTGTCGGTTCGTGACGCCCCACGGTGTCCCCGCCCCCTCTTCAGCATCCTGGACCCCACTCCTTTCGTGAGAAATCCAGGTGTCTCCTTCCGCCCTGACAGAGTTTCCACCATCCAGGGTCCAGGATGCGAACTATCGGATACGCTGCCGTCAGGATGATCGCCGCTTCCCCCGATCGGCGTCGTCCGGGGTCGGTCCTGGTTGCCGCGTCGCTGGCGACCAGGACCGACGGCGTCGGCCCACCTCTACTCGGGTTTGGTCAGGCGCGCGTGGTGTCGTCGGCGGAGGCGAGGATGCGCAGCATGACCTCGTCGGCGCCGCCGCCGATGGAGAGGACGCGCGCGTCGCGGAAATAGCGCGCTGTCCACGTCTCCTCCATGTAGCCCACGCCGCCGTGGAACTGCATGCACACGTCGGCGACCTCGCGTTGGAGCCGCCCCGCCTTCAGCTTGGCGATGGTGGCGAACCGCGTGGTGTCCTCGCCTCGTAGATACGCCTCCGCGCACGCGTAGTTGTAGTGGCGGAGGAGGTCGAGCTCGGCGTCGAGCTCGGCGAGCCGGAACTGCACGTATTGGTTGTCGAGGATCGGCCGCCCGAACACCTGTCGCTCGCGGAGGTAGGCGCGTGTGCGCTCCAACGCCGTCGCCATCTGGCCGACTGCGATGTAGTTGGCGATCATCCGCTCGTTCTGGAACTGCGCCATCTGCTGCTGGAACCCGCGTCCGATCGTGCCGATCGTGTTCGCGACGGGAACTCGCACGTCGCGGAACGACAGCTCGGCGGTGTCCGACGACCGGTTGCCCAGCTTGTCGAGCTTCCGACTCACCGAGAAGCCCGCGGCGGCTGTCGGGACGACGATCTGGCTCATTCCGCGATGGCCGCCTTCGTCGGACGTCCGCGCGAGCAGGCACAACCAGTCGGCCTGTGTGCCGTTGGTGATGTAGAGCTTCGTGCCGTTGATGACCCACTCGTCGCCGTCGCGCACGGCGCGGGTCCTGATCGACGCGACGTCGGAACCCGCGTCGGGCTCGGTCACGGCGATCGACGTCACCATCTCGCCGCGGACAGCGGGCGCGAGGTACCGCTTCTTCAGCTCCTCGCTCCCGAAACGGTGCAGCGCAGGGGTTGCCATGTCGGTCTGGACGCTGATCGCCATCGAGATGCCGGGGCACAGCATGCGGCCGAGCTCCTCTCCGAGCACGACGCTGAAGGAGTGATCGGCGCCCTGGCCGCCGAATGCCGGGTCGTACTCGAGACCGAAGACGCCGGCCCGGCCCAGCGTGGCGAACAGCTCATGGGCGGGGAAGTGGCCTTCCCGTTCCCACCCGTCGAACCGGGGCACGATCTCGCGCTCGAACAGGCCGCGCATCGACGTCCGGAACAGGTCGTGCTCGTTGGTGAACTGCAAGACCCGACCTCCGGTGCTGCGGATCCGGTACCCGCGGTGCTGGGCGCGAGCCACACCGTATGGAATGGCTGGAATCGCTGGGACCGCGAGGCTACTGTAATCCTGAATCCTGGGTGCGGTACCCAGGTATATGCATGGGGGGTACCAGGTTGGTCCGATCCGCAGCCCGCGTCCGGCAGCGTCGCCTCACGATCCTTGGAGCGCTCATCACGCTCTTCGTGGTCGTGGCGGCAGGCTGCGGAAGCAGCGGGAAGAGCTCGAAGAGCAGTTCGTCCGGTGGCTCCGACTCGTCGGCTTCGACGGTGAAGCAACCGACGGGCAAGCCCATCAAGGTGCTGGCTCTCTACGGTGAGCTAACGAGGGACGACAACAACGCGGGCATCCAGGCGGCGGTCAAGGCGATCAATGCCAACGGAGGCATCAAGGGCCGGCCGGTGGTCGTCACCACGTGCTCCGACAACAACGACGCAAACACCGCTGCCAAGTGCGCCCGGGACGCAGCCGACGATCCTGACGTCGTGGCGGTCGTCGACCACTCGACCAGCTTCGGAGCCACGACGCTGCCGGTCTTGGAGAAGGCCGGTCTGGCTGCCCTCGGCACGCAGGTCTTCGGTGTGGCCGACGCCAAGTCGCCGGCCGTGTTCGCCTCATCGTCGGGCATCTTCAACTCGATCGGCGCGGCGAAGGTCGCAGTCCAGTTGCTCGACGCGAAGCGGATCGGCGTTCCGTACGTGGATGTCCCCGCCGGCGCGCAGCTGGCGCCGTTCATCAACATCATCGTCAAGCCGCTCGGGGCCGAAGCGGTCGGTGTGATCCCGGTCCCGCCGACAGCAGCCGACGTCACGTCGCAGATCGCCAACGAGATCGCCGCGAAGCCGGACGTGATCATCGACGGTCTCACCGTGGAGGCGTTCACGAAGTTCATCCAAGGCACTCGGCAGCAGGGGAGCGACGTGCCCTTCCTCGTCTCCGGCGGAGTGTTCGACGCCTCGCAGGTCAAGGACCGGCTGAACGGGGCGAACAACAACATCTACATCGTCGGCGAGTACAACCATCAGTCGGCCGGGTTCAAGGACTTCAAGGCCGACATGGACAAGTACAACAAGAGCTACGGCAACCGGAACGACTCGGTGCTGTCCGGCTGGATTGCCATCAAGCAGCTCGAGTACGCGGCGAACAAGGCGACCACGATCGACCGAAAGGGGATCATGGACGCCATGAACGCCACGACGGACTTCGATCTCGGTGGTCTGACGGAACCGATCGACTACTCGAAGCCGCAGACAGGCCTCGGGGGCGCCCTGCCGCGGGTGATCAACGACGCCGTGTACCTCTACAAGTACGAGGATGGCAAGGAAGTCCCGGTGAAGGGCAGCCCGCCCAACCACCTGTTCTCGAAGTAGTCATCCGACAAGACGCTGTTCGCGAGCGGGGGAGGGTTCGCCCTCCCCCGCTGGCGCGTCCGCCGCGAGGTAGCTGGCACTACCCGGACGGTCTCTGCCGTTCTCGTCGCGACGTGCGTTGCTCCGCAACGCTGACCGCGACGAGTTCCCCGGGACGGTGCACGGGATCGGGCATTTCCGAGTGGGTGCGTCCGGCCCCGCGGAACCGCCTCCTTCGTTTCTGGTCACGAGTTCCTCGGACACTCCGAGGTCACCGTGACCAGATCGGCGGACCTTCGAGTGGGCACGTGAAGAGGCGCTCCATCGGGGTTAGGGAAGGCTCTACCCTCGGGCGGATCGCGATCGAGCTTCCCGACCCAACGCCCGCAGAGGCACGCGCGCTGATCCTCGGCACTGGTGGTTTCTGGGCTGGCTGGGCGCTGGCGATTCCGTTCTTTACGGATGGCGTTCCGGTGAGTCTCATCGCGTTCTTCATCGCGTTCGCATGCGGTGTATGGCTTTACTTCGGGGGCGTCTTCCACGTTTTCGCTCGAGCCCAGGGCACAACGGCAGTGGCGTGGTACTTCCGCGGTCTGCGCCAAGCGCCTTGGAAGACGTGGCGGACAGGCGGAGGTATGGGCTGGATGAAGCTCATGATGCCCGCGTACTTCCGCCGCTCCGCGCGGGTCCTCGGTTGGAACGAGGGAATTGTCCTTTCCTGCCTCGGCCTGCTGCTACTTGTGGACATGGTCGCGGCCGTCTTCCTCTTTCGGGACGCGCCACGGTCCGGATGACCGGACGCGCGAGAAGAGGCGTACTCCTAAACCGGCTGCCTACCTTCACAGGAGTGGAGCGTTGGGAGACGGTCGACGAGGTCCTCGCTGCTCTCGCTTGGTACGAGGCGACGATTCCGGATTGGACAGCGCCCCGTGCACACGCGCTGGTCGTCGATGGGTCCGTCGTCATCTGGAACCTCGAAAGTCACCTGCTTCCGGCAGCCGTCCTCGCCCACGTGATTGGACATGACGGCTCGACAGCAGCGATCGCCGTAACGCCCTCACAGCTCGCGGACGCGATCCGCCTTCTCGCCCCGCCGAAGCATGCGATCACTGGGACCACCCGAACCTGCGGGCCTGGCGGGACGTGACATCTGACGAGATCGTCGCGATCTATGTCGGCCGGTGAACCCGCTCGGTAAGAGGCAGCGATGATCCGCTGATCGAGCGCGCCGGCCCTTCGGTTCCTCAGGTCCACGCGTGGCACTCGCGCCGTTCAGGGACCCCCGCCGGTTCTAGGCCAAACGGCTCCATCCGCCCTTCACCGCTGCCAACAACCGAACGTGCAGCAGGCCGATCAGGGGATCACTGCTGGGCTCGCGCGTCACCGACCCATTCGGTCTCGAACGCGAGCGGCGAGTGCCGGAACTCGACGAGCCGAACGCCGTCGGGTCCAGCCTTGACCGCGTAGGCGGACCCCGCGGGCGTGAAGTAGCCCATGCCCGGACCGAAGCGGCGGTTGCCCTGCCAGAGCTCACCCTCGAGCACGAGGACGACCTGGGCGACGTCGTGGCGGTGCCGCGGGACGACCGCGTCCGGCGCATAGCGCACGCACAGCAGGCTGTAGCCACCCGCGTCGCTGTGGTTGACCGGCGCCTGGATCTTGATCATCGCGGACTCCGGATCCGGCGTGTCCTCGCTCATGACCGACACCACGGGCATCGTGTTCAGGTCGAAGAAGCTGACCTTGTCGGATGTCGTGAGCGGTCCGGCACTCTGCATGATGGATCGCTCGCGATCGCGGCGCTCGGCTTCCGTCAGTTCAGCCATCGGCGGCTCCTTGTCGTTCGTGCAACAACACCGTGTCGGCGACGGCAGACGAGGCTCTGTCGGTCTCGACCGACGTGCCCAGGTACGCCTCGATCACGCCGGGGTTGTTCCGGATCTCGTCCGGCGTGCCCTCGCACAGGACCTTGCCGAAGTCGAGGGCGACCACTCGGTCGCATGTCCGCATCACCATGGAGACGTCGTGCTCGACGAGCAGGATCGACATGCCCCACTCATCGGCGAGCCGGCGGATCAGCCGGACGAGCTCCTCACGGCTCACGTCGTCCAGTCCCGCCGCGGGCTCGTCGAGCAGGAGCACGGAAGGCGAGGCCGAGACGGCGCGGGCGATGGCGACGAGCCGGCGCTGCGCGTAGGGCAACTCGTTCGGCCGCTTGTCGAGCACGCTGTCGAGCCCGAACTCCCGGATGCTCGCAAGGGCTGCGCCGGAGAGCGGACGCCGATCGACGCGAACCAGGTTCGTGAAGTACCCGGCGGCGTCGCGGGCATCCGATGCCGCCCGCAGGTTGTCGCGCACGGTGAGGTCGTCGAACAGCTCCAGGGACTGGAACGAACGGGTGACCCCACCCCGGACGCGCCGGTGCGCGCGGAGGCGGTCGATCGGCTGATCGTCGAGCAGGATTCGACCGCTGTAGTGGCGGTGGAAGCCGGTCGCGGCATCGATGAGCGTCGTCTTGCCGGCGCCGTTCGGCCCGATCAGTCCCACGACCTCGCCGGGCCGCACTTCGAGGCTCACCTCATCGAGCGCCCGCACAACGCCGAACTGGAGGGTCACGTTCTCCAACCGAAGCACGTGTGGTTCGACTCGGTGGGCGATCGGGGGCGGCGACATCGCGGGTGTCGCGCTGCCAGCGTCGCTCGCCGCGGCGGGCAGCGCGTCGCGACGGACGAGCTTCCGAACGTGCCGGCGCACGATCTCGGCGTGCTCACTCGTCTGGGCGGCGACGCCGTCCGGTTGACGGATCACTACGAGGATGAGCACGCCCGCGGAGATCAGTGCGAACCACCCGGCGACGTCGAAGAAGTGGGACAGGACCTCCTGGCCGACGCCCGCGATCGCGGATGCGCCGCCGGCGATCGCGCCCGTGATGAAGCCGACGCTGCCGATCACGGTGACCAGCACCGCCTGGATCGACCCGAACACGTCGTACTGGTTGAAGTTGACGTTCTGGTTGCGGAACGCGCTGAGCGACCCGCCCAACGCTGCGATGGCCGCGCCCAGTCCGAAGGCGTAGAGCTTCGCTCCGACGATGCTGATGCCGAGGCTGGCTGCGGCGCGCTCGTTGTTGCGCACCGCGATCAGGCGACGTCCCGTACGACCCCGCCGCACGTTGGCGACGACGATGCAGCACAACACGAGCAGCACCATGCAGAAGCCGGCGTACCGGTTCGGGTGGTCGACGGAGAAGATGTCCCAACCGAACAGGCTGGCCTTGGGTACGACGGTGCCCCGAATGACACCGCCGGTGTAGTGGGGGTTCCCGAGCACGACGCTGGTGATGACCACCGCGAGCCCGAGCGTCGCGACGGCAAGGTTGACGCCCCGGGCACGCACGGCCGGCAGCGCGACAAGCAGTCCTGCCGGGATCGTGAGGATCACGCCGAGCACGATCGCCAGCAGGAACGGGACGCCGGCAGCGTCGGCAAGGCGGCTGGAGATGAGAGCCCCGATGCCGGCGACGGAGTACTGGGCCAGGCTGAGCTGTCCGCAGTACCCGACGACGACCACCAGCGACAGGCACACGAACGCGAACAGAACGGACGTCGTCACCGCGTCCTGCCAGGAGTTCGTGAACCACGAGAACGAACCCAGGACCAAGGCGAACGTCACAGCGATCGCCATCCAGCGTGGCTCGCCTGTCCCGATCCTCGGGAGGCGGTCGGTGATGTGGCTGCGAAGCGGAAGGGCGCGCCCGCGGACGACGAGGATGAGGATGATGACGAGGAACGGGACAGCGGTCGCCCAGCCGGGTGTGTGGACGTAGCGCGTCGCCAGGGATTCGAGCACTCCGATGGTCAGGCCGCCCAGGAGCGTGAGGGGGAACGACGAGAAACCGCCGACGAGCGCAGCCGATAACGCCGGCACGATGGTCAAGGTGAGCGCCGTCGGTGAGAGCCCGATGATGGGGACGAGCAGCACACCGGCGACCCCTGCGAGCGCGCCGCCCGCGGCCCAGTTGCAGGTGGCCACGAGGTTCGGCGACCAGCCGAGCGCGGCTGTCGCGCGTTCGTTCTCCGCGACGCCGGTCGTGGCGAGGCCGAACGACGTGTACCGATAGAACAGCCAGAGCGCCCCCGTGAGCAGCACCGTGATGACGAAGATGATGATTCGGTCCTTGCTCACGACCACGTCGCCCCACGGGTGGTACGAGCCCCGAGGCAGGTACTGCCTCACGAATGGCACCAGCGTCCCGTATCGCTTGACCGCACCCTGCTGAAACAGCGACATGAGTCCGAGCGTCGCGATCACCCGAGCCAGCGGCGACGACTGCCGCATGGGCCGCATGATCAGCAGCTGGATCAGCGCACCGGCGGCGGCCGACGCCGCGATGCTCAGCGCGATCGCCGGCACCGTGCCCAGGCTGTCCCGAGTGTCGTAGAACACCGACGCGGCGACGAGCGCGAGGCCGCCGTTCGCGAAGTTCACGATGCCCGAGCCGCGGTAGACGAGCACGATGCCAAGGGCCAGAAGGGCGTAGATCCCCCCGGAGCCCAGTCCCAGGAGAAAGAACTTTGCGAACACGGTCATCGACGCCGTCCACCCCTTCGAGACTGAGAAGGAGCGCTCACAAGAGCAACGTTCTCGCGCCTTGCGCCGCGTGCGTGCGCCCCCTGCGGTACGGACCGAGGGTAGTCGTCCACCTCCCGATCGTCAACGAACGTGGACCCAGAATCCCGGATTGGCTGCGAGAGAATAAGATCCTGGATACGCTGTCGAGAGCTCGGCGCCGCCGGGTGGGGGATCAGGGAGACCGCATGCACCGGACGTCCAACGGCAGCGGAACGCCAGTAGTGACGGCCGAGCCCGCGCTCGCCGCCGAGGGGTTGTGCGTCGGGTACGGCTCGATCCCCGTGGTCAATCAGCTCGATCTCGTCGTGCGACCCGGCGAGATGGTCGCGCTGCTCGGGGCGAACGGCGCCGGGAAGACGACCACGCTGCTCGCGTTGGCGGGAGAGCTCAAGCCGACGGCGGGCACGGTCCGGATGTTCGGCGAGGCCGTGACGAAGCCGCTCCACGTCCGGTGCTCGCAGGGTATGGGGTTCGTCACCGAAGAGAAGTCCGTCATCTTCGGGCTGTCGGTCATCGACAACCTCCGGCTCGGTCGCGGCGACATCGATCTCGCGTTCCGGCTCTTCCCCGAGCTCGAGCGGCTGCGCGGACGCAAGGCGGGATTGCTCTCCGGCGGCGAGCAGCAGATCCTCACCCTCGCGCGTGCGCTCTCGCGAGAGCCGCGCGTGCTCCTCGCCGACGAGCTGTCGCTCGGGCTTGCCCCCCTCGTCGTCGAGCGCCTCGTTCGAGCGCTCCGCGACGCAGCCGACCGAGGCGTCGCTGTGCTGCTCGTCGAGCAGCAGGTCCGGACGGCGCTCACCGCATGCGATCGGGCCTACGTGCTCCGACGGGGCCGCATCGTCCTCGAAGGCGCGACGTCGGATCTGGTGAACGACATCGAGGCGATCGAGGCCACCTACCTCTCCGAGTGAGGCGTCGGACCCACACCGACGAGCAAAACTTGCATTCAGGATCCAGGAATGCGAGGTTGTGCGGAGACCGGCTCGAGGAGGTAGGGATGGCGGAGGACGAGGAGTTCGGCGAGTTCATGGGGCTCGTCGACCGCAACCGCTTGCCCCATCCCGAGGTCATCGAGGTCAGCGTCGAAGGCGACATCGGCATCATCGAGATGAACGAGCCCGAGCGCATGAACCCGCTCGGCGTCAACGAGATGCACATGCACTACGCGCTGCTCGAGCTGCACGCCAACACCGACGTCCGGGTCGTGATCCTGACCGGCCGAGGCCGCGCGTTCTGCGCCGGTGCCGACATCCGGCCGACCTACCACAAGGGCGGCCACGACGAGCTCGGCTGGTCGCGCGGCGCGCGGCTCGCGTACAAGTACGCGTTCGGCAACTTCTGGGAGACGTTGCACAACTTCCCGAAGCCGCTGATCGCGGCCGTCGGCGGCTACGCGCTCGGCGGTGGCTGGGAGGTCGCCCACCTGTGCGACTGGGTGCTCGCCGGCGACGACGCCGTGTTCGGCGCGGTCGAGATCGACATCGGCCTGATCCCGTTCGCGTCGACGTGCAACTACCTGGTGAAGACGATCGGCAAGCACCGCGCCATCGATCTCGTCGTCAATGCCCGGAAGATCGACGCCCAGCAGGCGCTCGAGTGGGGACTGGTGAACAAGGTGGTGCCCCGGGCGCAGCTGATGGACGAGGCCCGCGCCCTCGCCCGCGAGATCGCCGATCGCCCGCCGCTGTCGGTCGCCGCCTGCAAGCAGCTGGTCGTGAAGGCGATGGACGTGATGGAGGACTACGAGCTCGAGCGGGCGCTGGCCCACACCCTCATGACGACCGAGGACGCGCAGATCGCCCGCGAGGCCATCGTCAAGCGCGAAGCCCGTCCGGTCTTCAAGGGCGCCTAGATCCCCGACGTGAAGGCGTTCCGCCTCACCGCCCCCGGAGAGACCGCGCTCGTCGACGTCGACGAGCCGTCTCCCGGCCCGGGACAGGTCGCGGTGCGCATCGGCAGCGCCAGCTTCTGCCACAGCGACCTCGAGCTGCTGCATCTGCCCGCCAACGTGCCGGGGATCCCCGTACCGGTGACGCTCGGTCACGAGATGGCCGGATGGATCGACGCGGTGGGCGACGGCGTCATCGGCTGGGAGGTCGGGCAGCCCGTCGCCGTGTACATCATCCAGGGATGCGGCTGGTGCCGCGCGTGCGAGACCGGGCGCGACAACGTCTGTGAGAACGGGGTGATCCGCACGCCCGGGGTGCACTACGACGGCGGTGTCGCCGAGCGCATGGTCGTCGATGCGCGGCAGCTCGTTCCGCTCGACGGGGTCGACGTGGCGACCGCGGCGCCGCTCACGGATGCCGGGCTGACCGCTTACCACGCCGTCGAGTGGGTGCGTCCGCGTCTACGACCGGGCGCGACGGTGCTCGTGATCGGTGTCGGTGGTCTCGGCCACCTCGCACTGCAGATCGTGGCGACGACGTCGGCGTCACGCCTGCTCGCGGCCGACATCGATCCGGCCAAGGTCGACCTCGCGACCCGGCTCGGCGCGGAGGCAGCGTTCGTGTCGGGCCCGGTCACCGCCGACGCCGTGCGGGACGCCAACGACGGCCGACCGATCGACGTCGTGCTCGACTTCGCCGGCGTGCAACCGTCCATCGACCTCGGCGTCGACGTCGTGGCCCGAGGCGGGATGATGGTCGTCACCGGTATGGGCGGCGGGCAGGTCCCGCTCGTGCACGGCTTCGGTGGCCCGGACCGTCGGGTGCCGCCCGAGACACCCGTTGTCGCCTCGTTCGCGGGCAGCCGCGCCGACTTGCATGGCGTGGTGGCACTGGCTCGCCGCGGGCTGGTGCGTGTGGAATCCACGGCCTTCCCGCTCGCCGACGCGCCGAAGGCCTTCGCCGCGTTCGCCGCCGGCGACCTCGTCGGCCGGGCCGTGATCAACCCGTGAGCGACCTGCCGTTCGACCTCGAGGAGCGGCTCGCCCGTTTCGACCTGTTCGACCCGGAGCTCCAGGAGGCCGACCTCTGGCCGTTCTTCGACTGGATCCGTGAGCACCACCCTGTGGCGAGGACGTCTGCGCTCGGCGGGGTGTGGATCGTCTCGAGGTACGACGACGTCCTGCACGTCTACCAACACCCGGAGGTCTTCTCGAGCCGAGCGGTGGTGTGGCCGTACGACGAGGCGACGATGGTGCCGCTCAACCTCGACCCGCCGGAGCACAACGCCTACCGCCATCTGCTCGCGCCGATGTTCTCGCCCGCTGCGGCGCGCCGGATGGAGTCACTCATCCGCGAGGCTGCGCGCGAGCTGATCGACGGCATCCGTGTGAGCGGTGGGTGCGAGGCGGTGTCCGCGTTCGCCCGCCCGCTGCCGGCCCGCGCGTTCCTGGCCAGCTTCGGGCTCGATCCCGATCGTCTCCCGGAGATGCAAGCGTCCGCCGAGAGCGCGTTCCGGCTCCCGGACGACGAAGCCGGGTACGCCCGCCTGCAGGAGAGCCAGGCCGCGATCACCGCCTACTTCCACGAGCTCGTCGATGCGCGCCGGCGGGACGGCGGTGCCGGCGACGACGTGCCGAGCCAGCTGGTGCGCGCCGAGGTCAACGGGCGGCCGCTCACCGACGACGAGATCGTCAGCATTCTGAACCTACTGATGGCGGCGAGCCTCGACACGACCACCAGCGCGCTGTCGAACATGCTCACGTGGCTGGCCGAGCACCCGGCCCGTCGCGACGAGCTTGTCCGCGATCCGGAGCTCCTGCCGGTCGCGATCGAGGAGCTGCTGCGCTACGAGCCGATGCTGTTCAACGGTCGCATGGTCGTGCAGGAGACGGAGCTGCACGGCGTGACGATGCGACCGGGCGACCGGGTGATGATGCTGTTCGCAGCCGCGATGCGCGATCCGCGTGCCTTCGACGACCCGGGCGCCGTCCGGTTCGACCGCGAGGCGAACCGGCATCTCACGTTCGGGGCCGGACCGCATCGCTGCCTCGGCGCCCATCAAGCCCGCCACACCCTCCGGGTTGCGCTGGAGGAGTGGCACCGCGCCTTCCCGACCTACCGCGTGCGGGCCGGCACCCGGCCCCACCGGCGGCTCACGATGGTGATGGCCGTGCACGCCGTCGAGCTCGACGTCTCCTAGGAGGACGGCGCGGCCGCCGCTCGCCGAGCCATGTACGCGTAGTAGCCGCCGTCGTCGTCGAACTTGCGGTCCCACATCGGCAGGTCGTAGTAGTCACGCCAGAGCGTGATCCGTCCGTCGACGACCTCCCACCGGGCCATGACCGGGAGCTCGGCGGCGACGCCGTCATCGAACCAGAAGCGGTCGATGCGCTCGTTGGCGACCGACGTCCCTGACTCGATCTGGAACGGGACCTCCCACTCGACCCTGCTGCACATCGCGACGAGGCGACCCAGGCCCTCGAGGATCGCGTCGCGCCCCTGTTGGCGAGGCGGGTCGAGCGGCACGTTCTCGAACACGAGGTCTTCGTGGCACAGCGCCGCCGCCGCCTCCACGTCCCCGCTCGTGAGTGCCGCGATGAACGCGGTGACGGTCTCGCTCGGTGTCATCGGTGCCTCCTGCGTCGCGCATTCCTGGATGCAGGATGCTACGCTGCATCGCTCAGACGGGGGAGGGTGATGTCGGAACCATTCCGCTATGACGGCAAGCGCGTCGTCGTGAGCGGCTGCTCGTCCGGGATCGGGGAGGCCACCGCGCTCGGCGCCGCCCGTCTCGGGGCGGACGTGGTCGGCGTCGACATCAAGCCGCCGCGCGTCCACGTGGCGGAGTTCGTGGAGCTCGACCTCGCCGACCCGGTCGCCATCGACTCGGCGGTCGACGCACTCGACGGTCCCGTCGACGCGCTGTTCAACTGCGCCGGCCTCTCCGGTGGTGCCGCCGACCCGATGCGCGTGATCGCCGTGAACTTCCTCGGATTGCGCCGCCTCACCGAGGCGCTCGTCGCCCGCATGAAGAACGGCAGCGCCGTGGCGAGCATCGCGTCGCTGGGCGGGCTCGGCTGGGAGGCCAACCTCGCGGCGGTCCGCGAGTTCGTCGAGCACGAGGACTGGGACGACGCCGTCGCGTGGATCGAGAAGCACGCCGAGGATGTCGCGGCCGGCGGGTATGCGATCTCGAAGCAGGCCGTGATCGTCTACACCAAACTCCGGGCCGTCCCCTGGGCCGCGCGAGGCATCCGCGTGAACGTGATCGGGCCGAGCCCGGTCGACACGCCGATGCTCGCCGACAGCAGCAAGACGGTCGGCGCGGCGTACCTCGAGCGCTTCCCGCGACCGCTCGGTCGCAATTCGACGGCCGAGGAGCAGGCCAACGTGCTCCTGTTCCTCAACAGTGACGCCAGCAGCTATGTGACAGGCCAGCTGCTGTGGACCGACGGCGGCTACACCGCCGGCGTCCTCACCGGACACATCGATCCCGTCGTGGGACGGAGGTAGAGGATGGGCGACGAATCGTTCGACTACGTGATCGTCGGCGGCGGATCGGCCGGGTGCGTGTTGGCCAACCGGTTGAGCGAGGACCGCTCGATCCGTGTGCTGCTGCTCGAGGCGGGCGGCGCGGACTGGAGCCCGATGTTCCGCATCCCCGCCGGCACGATGAAGATCGGCGGCCAGTACGACTGGCAATACCCCGGCGAGCCCGACGACTCCCGGACGGGTAGCCCGACGGTGTGGCCCGCCGGCAAGGTGCTCGGCGGGGGCAGCTCGATCAACGCGATGTTCTGGTCGCGCGGCAACCCGCGTGACTTCGACGCCTGGGCTGCGTCCGGCTGCACCGGATGGTCGTACGACGACGTCCTTCCGTACTTCAAGCGATCCGAGACGTTCGAGGGCAGCGGTGACGGGTTCCGCGGCAAGGACGGACCCCAGCACGTGTCGCCGTTGCGGATGGCACACCCGCTGACCGACGTCTTCGTCGAGGCGGCCGGTCAGGCGGGCTTCGCGTTCAACGCCGACTACAACGGCGCCCGCCAGGAGGGCGTGTCGTACGCGCAGTACTCGCAGAAGCGAGGCCTGCGGGACAGCACGTCGCGCGCGTATCTGAGCCGGGCGCGGCTGCGGCGCAACCTCACCGTCTGGACCGGGGCTGTGGCCCGGAAGGTCGTGTTCGAGGGGACCCGCGCCGTCGGCGTCGAGCTCGTGCGTGGAAGGCGTGGTGTGCAGACGGTGCGAGCGGCGCGCGAGGTGCTGCTCGCCGCCGGCGCGTTCGGCTCGCCGAAGCTCTTGATGGTGTCCGGCGTGGGGGCCGCGGAGGAGCTGCGGCGCCACGGCATCACCGTCGTCGCCGACCGCGCCGAGGTCGGGCGCAACCTTCAGGAGCACCCCTACGCGCCGATGATGTACGGCGTCACCATCCCGACGATGAACGTCGACACGTCGCCCCTCGCGCTGGTGAAGCACGCCCTCAACTTCGCCATCCGCCGTCGCGGTCCGGTCACATCCGGCGGCGTGCACGCGGTGATCTTCGACCGGCTCGCGCCCGACGCCCCGCTACCCGAGATCGAGATCCTCTTCGCCCCCTTCGGCGTCAGCAGCGGTACCGAGGAACAAGAGGACGAGGGGGAGTTCAGCCACGACGTGCACGCCATGAAGCTGGCGGCGGTGGCCTCGGCAACCGTCTACCCATCCGTCGCCCACCCCGTCGGCCGCGGCACCGTCCGGCTCCGTTCGGCGAACCCCGACGACGCGCCGGTGATCGACCATCGCATGCTCGGCGACGCCGCCGACGTCGCCACGCTGATGGCGGCGGTCCGCAAGGTCCGCGAGATCTTCGGGACCGAGGCGATGAAGAAGTACGTCGCCAACGAGATGCTGCCCGGCGACGCGGTCAACGACGACGCCGAGCTCGAGGGGTTCCTGCGGGCCGCCTGCTTCGGTGGCAACCACCCCGTGGCCACGTGCCGGATGGGCGGCGACGAGGACGCCGTCGTCGACACCGAACTTCGCGTGCGCGGCGTACAGGGGCTCCGCGTGATCGACGGTGCGGCCATGCCGTCCCTCATCACCGGCCACACCAACGGCCCGATCGTCATGATGGCGGAGAAGGCGTCCGACCTCATCAAGGCGGCGCGCGCCAGCGCGCCCCATTCCTAGTTCCGTCCATCGTGTAGGGAGGCCCGCCGATGTTGCTGCCCGATCCCGAACCCCGGGAGATCTTCGACCTGCTCATCTCCGTCGACGACCACGTCATCGAGCCGCCGAACCTGTTCGAGGGGCGCCTCCCGGCCGCGCTGGCCGACCGGGCGCCCCGCTTGGTCGAACACGACGGTGCCCCGGCGTGGCAGCTCGAGGACCGGATCCTCCCGAACTTCGGCCTGAACGCCGTCGCCGGGAAGCCGGCCGAGGAGTGGACCGACGAGCCTCAGGGCTGGGACGACATGCGCCGTGGGTGCTGGGACATCGACGCGCGGATGAACGACATGGACATCAACGGCGTGTACGCGTCGGTGTGCTTCCCGTCCCGCATCGCCGGGTTCGGCGGTGTGCGGTTCTCCGAGATGAAGGACCAGGAGCTCGGCCTCGCGTGCATGCGGGCGTGGAACGACTGGCACCTCGAGGAGTGGGCGTCGCCGTACCCGGATCGCATCATCCCGCTGCAGGTCCCATGGTTGAACGACCCGTCGGTCGCGGCCGACGAGATCCGTCGCAACGCCGAGCGGGGGTTCAAGGTGGTGACGTTCCCGGACAACCCCGCCGCGTTGGGTCATCCGCCGATCTGGAGCGACCACTGGGATCCGTTCATGCGGGCGTGCGAGGAGACGCAGACGGTCGTCGCCTGTCACATCGGCGCGTCCGGGACCGGAGCGGGCGGGTACGACGTCACGGCGCTCGACCAGGCCCGGTCGGGAGCGATCGCCACCGCGACCACCCTCGTCACCGGCGTCATGGCCGCCGTCACGTGGCTCTACGGCGGCGTGTTCACGAAGTTCCCGGGACTGCGCATGACGCTTGCGGAGTCCGGTGCCGGCTGGGTTCCCGCCCTGCTCGACCGCCTCGAGTACATGGAGCACCATGCCGGGCACGCGTTCACCCGGGCGTGGACGGACGAGCTCAGCCAGACCGAGGTGCTGCTGCGCAACGTCAAGTTCTGCATCTTCGACGATGCGTCGGCGATCGCCCTCCGGCACCGGATCGGCGTCGACAACCTCCTCCTCGAGGTCGACTATCCGCACGGCGACGGGACATGGCCCGACAGTCAGCCGTTCGCCCGCAAGCTGCTCGGTGACCTCCCGCCTGGCGAGATCGACAAGATCATGTACCAGAACGCGGCGAAGCTCTTCCGGCACCCGCTGCCCGAGGGCTATTCGGTCGACACGAGCGACGCGGCATGACCGATCTGTCCGTCGACGCGGTGCCGGTTCCGTCCTCGCCGAACGGGTTCCATCCGGTGGACGCCGCGAACGCCCGGGATCCTCACCCGGCGCTGCGGGAGCTGCGCGCGACCTGTCCCGTCTCTCGCGTCGAGCGTGACGGCCTGCCCCCGGTCGTCGTGTTGACGCGCCTCGCGGACATCGCCGAGGTCTACCGCGACTACCGCACCTTCGAGAGCATCGGGTTCTTTCCCTCGCTGGACGCGTACAACGCGCTGGATCCGGCGTTGCGTTCGATCATCGAGCTGAACCCGCCTGACCACACGCGTGTACGGAGATTGAGCCTCCTGGCGCTGAAGCCCGGTGCGGTCGACGCCGTGCTGCCGTACGTCGGACAGGTCGCGAAGCAGCTGCTTCGCGCCGTTCGCAGGCGTGGCGAGGCCGAGCTCGTCCACGACTTCGCCGTGCCGCTGCCGGCTGATGCGATCGCGGCCGTGCTCGGTCTTCCCGAGTCCGACGCGGAGATGATCCACGACTGGGTCGACTCCACCTTCAGTGAACCGGCGGGCGACGCGCCGCCGCCGTCGGCGCACGCGCGCCTCGCGAGGAGCGAACACTTCGACGCGTACCTCCAGGAGCAGATCGACTGGCGGCGACGCCAGCCCGAACCCCCGGACGATGCGATCACCCGCATGCTGCAGTTCGAGGGCGGGGGCACGTTCAGCGACGAACAGCTCGTCGTGCACATTCGCACGCTGCTGATGGCCGGCAACGAAACCAGCACGAGCCTCATCAGCAACGCCGTGTACCGCCTGCTGTCCCTTCCGGATGCCTACGCCCGTCTGCATGCGGATCGCTCGCTCGTGGCGCCCTTCATCGAGGAGTGCCTCCGATTCGACACGCCGCTCACCCAGCAACCGCGTCGTTGCGTGGCGCCGGCGGACATCGCCGGTTTCCGGGTCGAGCCGGACGACGTGATCTCGCCGCACCTGCCGTCGGCGAACCGTGACGAGCGTGTGTTCGGCGACGACGCCGACGAGTTCGTCATCGACCGCTTCGTCGATCGCTCCGTCGACCACATCGCGTTCGGCGTGGGCGTCCATCACTGCGTCGGTGCGCATCTCGCGCGAAGGACGGCACAGATCGCGCTCGGCGCGGTGCTCGACGAGCTCCCCGATCTCGAGCTCGCGCCGGGCTGCGAGTACGACAAGGTGTGGTTCTTCCAGTTCTGGCGGCCGCGGCGCCTCGACGTGCGCTTCACCCGTAGGTGATCCGCCAGGGCGCCGATGGGCGCGTGGCCGTCGTGACCGGCGCGGCGTCGGGGATGGGGCGTGCCACGGCGGTGCACCTCGCCGAACGAGGCTGGCGGGTCGTGGCCGTCGATCTCCGCGACGACGCTCTGGCGTGGTGCACGGGGAACGATGCCGTCGCGCCGTTGGCGGCCGACATCGCCACCGAGGAGGGCAACGCCGCGATGGTGGCGCTCGCCGAGGAGCGCTTCGGCGGCCTCGACGGCGCGGTGCTCAACGCCGCGGTGATCGCGGCCGGTCCGATCGACCAGCTGCCGATCGAGCAGCTCGACCGGATGTACCAGGTGAACCTCCGGGGCGTCGTGCTCGGGATCCGGGCGGTGCTGCCCGCACTGCGACGTCGCGGCGGAGGTGCCATCTCGGTCACGTCGTCGATGGGCGGCACCGAGGGCGAGACGTACAACTGGGCCTACGGCGCGACGAAGGCGGGCGTGATCAACCTCGCGCAGTCCGTCGCGATGGAGGTCGGGCGGGAGGGCATCCGCGTCAACGTGCTGTGCCCGGGACCGATCCAGCACACCGGCATGAGCTCGTCCGCCGAGGAGACGGCGGGGGTGTACGACGGGGTGAAGGGGCTCACCGCACTCAAGCGATGGGGTGAACCCGAGGAGATCGCGTCCGTGCACGAGTTCCTGCTGTCGCCGGCGTCGTCGTACGTCACCGGCGCCACGATCCTCGTGGACGGCGGCGTGACCGCCGGCCACACGTGGGTGGGCTGAGCCGTGGCGTGGGACTTCGCCACCGACCCCGAGACGGCGAAGCAGCTCGCGTGGGTCGACGAGTTTGTGCGGGAGGAGGTCGAGCCGCTCGACTTCGTGATCCCCAACGCCCGCGACATGCGCGACCCCGTGCGCCAGGAGCTGATCCCGCCGCTCCAGGCCGAGGTGAAGCAGCAGGGTCTGTGGTCGACGCACCTGCCGCCGGAGTGGGGTGGGCAGGGGTACGGGCACCTCCACCTCGCACTCCTCGAGGAGATCCTGGGCCGGAGCGCAACCGCGCCGATGGTGTTCGGCTGCCAGTCGCCGGACAGCGGCAACGCCCAGATCATCGCCCGCTACGGCACGCCCGAGCAGCGCGAGCGCTACTTGCAACCGCTCCTCGACGGGAAGCTCGTGTCCTGCTTCTCGGCGACGGAGCCCCAGAGCGGCGCCGACCCGAAGATGTTCGAGTGCCGGGCCGAGCTCGACGGCGACGAGTGGGTCATCAACGGCGAGAAGTGGTTCTCGAGCGGCATCGAGTACTCGGCGTTCGCCATCGTCATGGTGGTCACCGAGCCCGACGCCGATCCGTACCACCGCCTCTCCGCGTTGCTCGTGCCCACCGACACGCCGGGCATCCGCGTGCTGCGCAACGTCGGCGTCGGCGTCCATCGCGGTGAGGCGATCCACTCCTACGTCCGGTACGAGGACGTTCGCGTGCCCAAGGAGAACCTGCTCGGCGAGCGGGGCGGCGCGTTCGCGGTGATGCAGACCCGCATGAGCCACGCTCGCCTCGCGCTCGCGACCCGCAGCGTCGGGCAGATGAAGCGGGCGATCGAGCTCATGGCCGAACGAGCCGTCTCGCGCCGGACCCAGGGGGAGCTGCTCGCCCACAAGCAGCTCGTGCAGGAGCACGTGGCTGATTCCTGGCTCGACTACGAGACGTTCCGGCTGCTCGTGCTGCGCACGGCGTGGAAGCTCGATCAGACTCACGACTTCAAGGCCGTGCGCGCCGACATCGCGGCCGTCAAGGTGATGCTCCCGAGGGTCCTCAACAGCATCGGCGCCCGTGCCGCGCAGGTCCACGGGTCGCTCGGCGTGTCGGACGAGATGCCGTTCGTCGGGATGGTCACGAGCGCGCTCACGCTCGGCGTTGCCGACGGGCCAACCGAGGTCCACAAGGTCACGCTCGCCCGCCAGGTCCTCCACGACGTGCAGCCGGCGCCGGGCGTGTTCCCGAGCTACCACCTGCCCGAGCAGCGCGCCCGGGCCATCGAGAAGCACCGTGCTGTCCTGGAGCGGCACGGGCGGGTGTGACCATGGAGCTCGGGATCAACCTGCGGCACCAGAACGGGGCCGACTGGGGCGAAGTGCTCGCCGCGGTGCAGCTCGCCGAGGACCTCGGCTTCGCGGTGGTGACGTTTCCCGATCACTACGTCGCGGTCGAGCACGTCGTGCTGCCCGACGGCACCCGAACCACTGCGGACATCCGGAGCCCGACGGGTCCGTCCGACTGCTGGACGCTCATCGCTGCGCTCGCGCCGCACACGTCGACGATCCGGTTCGCCACGATGATGACGTCGTCGACGTTCCGGTTCCCCGGTCCGCTCGCCGTCACGGTCGCGCAGGTGAACCGGATGAGCGGCGGCCGCGTCGACCTCGGCGTCGGCACGAACTGGCACGAGGGCGAGCACCTCGCCTTCGGTGTGCCGTATCCCGACCAGGCGAAGCGGTTCGACCGCCTGGAGGAGTACCTCGCAGTCATCGCGGGACTCTGGGACACACCGCCCGGCGAGACGTTCGACCTGCACGGCGCGTTCTTCACCGTGCAGGACGGCGAAGGCATCCCGCGTCCACCCGGGTTGCCGAGGCCACGCGTGATCATCGGCGGGAGCGGATTGAAGCGCACCCCGCGAGTCGCAGGCCGGTTCGCCGACGAGTGCAACACGCTCGCCCGCACGCCCGAAGCCGCGGCGCCGTTCTTCGCTGCGTGCGCGGACGCGTTCGAGGCCGCAGGGCGCGACCCGGCGACGATGCGCCGGTCGCACCTGCTCACCGTGCTGTGCGCGGAGGACGAGGCCGACGCCCGACGCCAGGCCGCGGCCGCCGGTGTCACGCTCGAGCAGCTGCCGCCCGGTCGAGTGGCGACTCCCGACGAGCTCGTCGAGCGCCTCCTCGCCTGGCGCGCCGCGGGCGTGGACCGCGTCGTGATCTCACGCAACGGGGGCGTCGACCTGCCGAGCCTGCGGATGATCGGCGAGCTCGTCCTGCCGAAGGTCACTGCATGAACGAGGTCACGGGGATCGACCGCGCCCGCGCCGACGCATGGATCGGCGCGCACGTCGAGGCCTTGCGACGCCCGTTGTCGTGGACCCGGCTGGCCGGCGGCCATTCCAACCTCACGTATCTCGTCGAGGACGAGAACGGTACGAAGGCGGTCGTTCGGCGGCCGCCGCTCGGCGAGCTCCAGCCGAAGGCGCATGACGTGCAACGCGAGTTCCGGGTCCTCTCGGCGTTGTGGCCGACGCCGGTGCCGGTCGCGCAGCCCTACGCGTGCTGCGACGACACGACCGTCACCGGCGCGCCGTTCTACGTCATGGGCCACGTGGACGGTCGCGCGTGCGCGTCTGGAGCCGAGCTCACGGCATGGTTGCCGGAACCCGAGCGGCAGCGGCACGCCGCCGAGTCGTACATCGACGCGATGGCCGAACTCCACCTCGTGGACCCGGACGCCGTGCGATTGGGGGACCTGGCCCGCCGCGACGACTTCGTGGGCCGGCAGCTGGCGTCGTGGTACCGATCGTGGACGTCGTCGGCGGCCGACGCGGGCTACGACGATCCGCGAGTGCACCAGCTCCACGACCTCCTCGACCGCACGAAGCCCGAGCCCGGGCCGTTGCGCGTCGTGCACGGTGACCTCGGCCTCCACAACTGCCTCGTCGGGCGCGACGGCGCGGTTGCCGCCGTCCTCGACTGGGAGGTCTGCACGCTCGGCGACGCGCGCTTCGACCTCGCGTATCTGTTGAACCGCTGGTCGATCGAGGGCCACCCCCTCGCGGGGCGCGAGTCGATCACGATGCCCGCGACGTTTCCGACGGCCGACGAGGCGGTCGCCCGCTACGCGGTCAGGACCGGTGCCGATCTCACGGGGCTCGACTACTTCCTCACGTTGAACCACTGGCGCTCGGCGTGCATCGCGCTCGGCGTTTACACGCGCTATGTCCGCGGCCAGAAGCCGGCGGACGGCGTCGACGTCGACGGCTTCCGCCGTGCGGTCGCCGCGCGGCTCGACGCGGCCGAGGAGACCGCCATGCGCTTGCGGTGAGACGACGTGATGGGACCCTGGATGCACGATCGCGTTGGGCGCGGTAGGGTCGATCCGTGACGACCGCGGAGCCGACGAGCGCCGACGTCATCCGGCCGCCCGACGTCTGGCGGGGCCCGGTGCCGGCCGATGAGGCGTGGACCCGGCCGTACTGGGAGGCGCTGCGTCGCCACGAGCTCTCGATCCAACGGTGCAGGGCGTGCGGTGCTTGGCAGCACCCGCCGGTGGTCGCCTGCCCGTCGTGCGGGAGCGACGACCTCGCGTTCCAGCCGACCGCTGGTCGCGGCGAGATCTACTCGGTCACCGTGTGCCACCGCGAGTTCGGTCTGCAGTTCGGCGTGCCCTGGGTCGGCGCGTACGTGACGCTCGACGAGGGCGTCCGTGTCGCCACGAACATCGTCAACTGCACGGTCGACGACGTGGCGATCGGGCTGCCGGTGTCGGTCGTGTACCAGGACTACGACGACATCGAGCTCACGCTCGCCTTCTTCGAGCTCGCCGAGGGTGCCGCACGATGACGGCGACCGACGGGTTCCGTGGAAGGGTCGTCATCGCCGGCGTCGGCTACTCCGACCTCGGCAAGGACACCGGTCGCAGCGAAGCGTCGCTCACGATCGACGCCGTGCGCGCCGCGCTCGACGACGCCGGGCTCACGGCCGCCGACGTGGATGGCTTGTCGCCCTGGCCGTCCCGCCAAGGCGCGGACACCTTCTCCGGGCCGCCCTTGAGCCTCATCCAACGGTCGCTCGGTCTGCAGCTCCGGTACTGGCAGGCGGGCGGCGAGGGTGCGGCGCAGCTCTCGGGTGTGATCAACGGGGCGCAGGCGATCGCGGCGGGCGCGGCCGACGTCGTCGTCACGTGGCGCACCGTGATCGCCCAGCCGCGCGCCAAGAAGGTGGCGGCGCGCCCCGTGAACGTCGAGACGTGGCACGAGAACGGCTTCCTCGCTCCCCACGGCGTCGCCGCAATGTCACCGAAGTGGGCGTTGCTCGCGGCCCGTTTCCTGTACGAGACGGGTCAGACGCCCGACGACCTCGCGGCCGTCGTCCTGAACAACCGCGCCAACGCGCAGCGCAACCCCCGGGCTGCCTGGTATGGCACGCCGCTCACCGTGGACGACTACTACGCCTCGCCGATCATCTCGACGCCGTTGCGCATCGTCGACTGCGACATGCCCGTCGACGCGAGCGTGGCGATCGTCCTGGCACGGGCCGACCGGGCCGGCGATCTGCGGCACGCACCGGCCCACATCGAGGCGACCGCAGGGACGCCGGGTCCGCAGACCGAGCCCGAGCTCGCCAGCGCCGACCTCGTCCGCGACACCAGCTGGCACAACGGACAGCTGCTGTGGAAGCTCACCGATCTTCGCCCCGGCGACGTCGACGTCGCCGAGCTCTATGACGGATTCTCGTTCCAGACGCTCATGTGGCTCGAGGGCCTCGGGTTCTGCGGTCGGGGCGAGTCGGGGGCGATGGTCCGCGAGGGAGGCGGTGTCGCGTTGTGCACCGACGGCGGTCAGCTCGGTGTCGGCCGGTATCACGGGCTTGAGAAGGTGGCCCAGGCCGCCCGCCAGCTGTGGGGCGACGCCGGCGACATGCAGGTGGAAGGTGCAGAGGTGGCGGTGGCCGCCGTGGGGAGCGGATCCCGCGGCGGCGCGATCTTGCTCACGCGATGAACGACGTGAGGGGCACGTAGATGCGAGCCGCGATCCTGACCTCGTACGACGAGCCCCTCACGATCGAGGATCTCGAGCCGCGCCCGCTCGGACCGCGCGACATGCGCGTGCGGATCGACGCGTGCGGCGTGTGCCACTCCGACCTGACGATCGCGCGTGGCGGGATGCCGATCCCGCTGCCGGCCATCCTCGGCCACGAAGGCGCGGGGACCGTGCTCGAGGTCGGCGGCGATGTGCGGCGCGCCGCACCCGGCGACCGCGTGATCATCACCGGCAACCACTGCGGCACGTGCGCCGCGTGCCTCGCCGGGCAGGTGCGGCAGTGCCAGGCGGCGGCCGAGTCGGCGATGGTGCCAAAGGGGCGTCGCGCCGACGGCACCGACGTCATCGGCCTCGGCGGCATGGGGCTGTACGCCGACGAGCTGCCGATGCACGAGACGCAGGTGCTGACGGTGGACTCGCCGTTGCCTGCCGAGCAGCTCGCGCTCATCGGGTGCGCGGTCGCAACCGGCGCCGGCGCCGCGCTGTTCACCGCGAAGGTGCAGCCCGCGTCGACCGTCGCGATCATCGGCCTCGGCGGCGTGGGGCTGTCCGCGGTGCAGGGCGCGCGGATCTGCGGGGCGTCGCGGATCTTCGTGATCGATCCCGTGGCGACGAAGCGCGATCAGGCGGCGCAGCTCGGCGCCACGGATCTCGTCGACCCCGGCGACGGCGATCCCGTCCAGCAGGTGCGCGACGCGACGGGCGGCGTCGGGGTCGACTACGCCTTCGAGGTCGTCGGGCGGCCCGAGCTCATGGTCCAGGCCTACGAGCTGACTCGCCGCAACGGCACGGTCGTCATCGTGGGCATGGCCAAGGCCACCGACACGCTCACCCTTCCGGCGCTGCCCTTGATGACGGAGGGCAAGCGGCTGCTCGGCAGCTTCATGGGCGGCACCGACATCCCGCGTGACTACCCGAAGCTCATCCGGTTGGCCGAGAGCGGTCAGCTCGACGTCGGCGCGCTGGTGACGAGGACGATCGCGCTCGACGACGTGAACGACGCCATGCGCGCGATGGAAGCGGGTGAGGTCATCCGCTCGGTGATCGCGTGACGGACATCCCGCGGATCATCTCTGTCGACGACCACGTCGTCGAGCCCCCCGACCTGTGGCAGGACCGCTTGCCTGCGAGGTACAAGGACCGGGGCCCGAGGGTCGAGCGCGTCTTCGGACGGATCGGTCCCGACGGGCACGGCGGGTTCCGCATGATCGAGGACCGCGACGCCCATGGCGCACGGTGGGCCGACGAGTGGCGCTACGACGACATGCGCCTCGTGGTGCCCGCCGGCATGGTGCAGGTCCACGAGCTGAAGACGATGCACTACACCGTCCCGGTCACCTACGAGGAGATGGCGCCCGGCGCGTACCAGCAGGCGGCCCGGCTGGCCGACATGGACGCGAACCACGTCGAGGCCGCCCTGTGCTTCCCGACGGTGCCGCGGTTCTGCGGGCAGTCGTTCCTCGAGCGCGAGGACAAGGAGCTCGCGGCGTTGTGCGTCCAGATCTACAACGACTGGATGATCGACGAGTGGTGCGGGGGTACCGGCCGCGGTCGGCTCCTGCCGCTCACGCTCGTCCCGCTGTGGGACGCTGATCTCGCGGCCGCCGAGGTCCGTCGGTGCGCGGTGAAGGGCTCGACCGCGGTCGCGTTCTCGGAGAACCCGTCATGGCTGGACCTGCCGAGCATCCATTCCGGGTACTGGGACCCGTTCATCGAGGCGTGCGACCAGACGGGCACGGTCATCAACATGCACATCGGCTCCGCGTCGCGATTCGGGCACACCAGCCCGGACGCGCCGCCGTTCGTCGGCAAGTCGATGAGCTTCCTCAACTCGCTGGGGTGCCTCGGCGACTGGCTGGCCAGCGGCCTGCTCGAGCGCTTCAAGAACGTGAAGATCGCGCTCAGCGAGGGTCAGGTCGGCTGGATCCCGTTCGTGGCTGGGCGGTTCGACAACGAGTGGGAGTTGAAGGATCTCTGGGAGCCGCAGTTGCACGAGCGGGTGCCGAACCCACCCAGCTCGTACATCCGCGGGCGGGTCTACGGCTGCATCTTCGACGACCTCGTCGGCCTCAAGATCCGCGACCTGGTCGGGATGAGCCAGATCATGTTCGAGACCGACTACCCCCACGGGGACACGAGCTTCCCGTACTCCAGGCAGATGGCCGAGAAGCTGGTCGCCGCCGCCGACTTGAGCGAGCACGAGACGTGGCAGCTGCTCCGCGGGAACGCCATCGAGTGCTACCGGCTCGCGCAGTTCGGGATCACGGCGTAGGCAGCCCGGGATCGACGAAGGAGAAGATACGTGGGACTCACTCGTGGGCTGCTCGACGGCAAGGTCGTGCTCGTCACCGGCGCCGCCGCGGGGATCGGGCGCGCCGCGGCGTTGTGCTTCGCCGGCGAGGGCGCGGCCGGAGTTGTCGTGGCCGACGTCGACGACGCGGGCGGCGCCGAGACCGTCCGCCTCCTGACCGGTGTGGGATGCGACGCGGCCTTCGTGCACTGCGACGTGGCCGACGACGCCGAGGTGTCCGCTGCAGTGGCGGCTGCAGTGGACCGCTACGGACGGCTCGACGCCGCGTACAACAACGCCGGGCTCGGTCACGGCCAGGCACCGATCGCGGACATCGACCGGGCGGGGTGGGACCGCACGCTGGCCGTCAACCTCACCGGGACCATGCTCTGCATGCAGCACGAGCTGCGGCAGATGACAGCGCAGGGGAGTGGGGCGATCGTGAACCAGTCGTCGGCCACGGGGATCGTCGGATGGCCGCTCGTCGGCGGCTACGGCGCCACCAAGGCCGCCATCGCGCACCTCACGAAGATCGCCGCCGTCGAGTACGCGACGCAGGGCGTGCGGATCAACGCCATCGCGCCGGGCCCGATCGCCACCGACATGGTGGCCCGCGCCATCGAGGCGAACCCCGCGGTCGAGGAGCACATCAACTCGTCGGTGCCCATGGGCCGCATCGGCCAGCCCGACGAGGTCGCCCAGGCGGCGGCGTGGCTCCTCTCCGACCGCGCCTCGTTCGTCACCGGTGTGACGATCGCGGTCGACGGCGGCCAGACGTCGAAGGGCTAGTGGCCTGTGTCGGAACCGGCCGCCATGCGGCGCAACGTGTCGAGCGCGCCGCGGGCGAGCTCGTCCAGCGGCGCGGTGTCCACGGCGGCGTCCCCGAGGATGTCGAGGACGTGACCGACGTCCTTCGTCAGGATCGCAGCCGAGTGCTCCAGCGCGGCCGGCGCGATCTCGCGAGCGATGAGCCGAGGCGCGAACGAACTGGCCCGTAGCTGGCCGAGCACCGCCGCGGCTGCCGAACGGTCGATGCCCAGCCGCACGGCGAGGTCCGCCACCCGCTCGTGCACCTCGACGTTCACCACGAACAGCAGGTTGAACAGCAGCTTGGCCACCTGCCCGGCGCCGACGGGCCCGACGTGCACGATCGGATCCGCGTAGGCCTCGAGCATCGGGCGGCAGCGCTCCACCACGTCGGCGTCGCCGCCCGCCACGACCATGAGCGATCGGTTCCTCGCCGCGGCCGCGCCGCCCATCACCGGCGCGTCGAGGACCGAGACGCCGACATCGCCGGACCGCACCGCCAGGCGCTCGACGGTGTCGGGTCGAACGGTGCTGTGCACTGCGATGGTCGCGCCGGGCGTCAACCCATCGAGCAACGGCCGGCACACCTCGTCGACGCCGGCGTCGTCGACGACGCACACGCCGACCACGTCGCTCGCCCGGCCGACGGCCACGAGGTCGTCGGCGACCGCCGCGCCGGCGCGGGCGAACGGTTCGACGGCGACAGCCCGTCGCGCCCACACCGTCAACGGCAGCCCGGCCGCGGCGATCATCTCGGCCATCGGCGCGCCCTGGCTTCCGAGCCCGACGAACCCCACCCGCATCACGGCATCAGGTGATCGTGCCGGCTTTCTTGAGCTCCGTGATCCGATCCCAGTCGTAGCCCAGCTCGAGCATGACGAGCTCGGTGTGCTGGCCGTGCTCCGGGCAGGGCTCCAGGTCGGGCGGCTCCAGGTTGAACTGTGCCGGTGCTGCAACCAGGCGATACCGCGTCCCATCGTGGTGGGTGACCTCGCGCAGGTAGCCGTTGGCGTGGGCCTGCACATCGTCGTGGATCTCCTTGACGCTCTGCACCGGAGCCCATGCGCCAGCGAGCGTGTCGAATGCCGCGCGCCACTCCTCGAGCGTGCGCGTCGCGAACACCGCGTCGAGCTCGGCGACGCACTCCGCCGAGTTCTTCGTCCGCGCTGCGGCGTCGACGAAGCGAGGGTCGTCGATCAGGTCCGGCCGTTCGATGTGCCGGCACAGGTCGGGCCACCACCGATCGGACTCCAGCATCGAGAGCTTGAAGAACCGGCCGTCCTTCGTGCGGTAGTGGATGCTGATCGGGTTCCGGTTTTCGGAACGCTCCTGCCGCGGCATCTTGTCCATGTCGTGGAGATAGGTGGCGACGATCCCGGGCTGCATCGACCACATCGCGGTGGCCAGCAGCGAGACGTCGACCACCGTGGCCTCACCGGTGCGCTCCCGATGGAACAGCGCGGCGCTGATCGCGCCGGCGATCGTCATGCCGCCGGGCAGGTCGCCGATCGCCGCCGTCTGGTTCACCGGCCACTCGCGCTCCGGCGGCGTGAGCGAGTGCGCCACGCCGCCTCGCGCCCAGTACGCGGTGCCGTCGTACCCGGCCTTCGGCGCGTCGGGGCCCTTCGGTCCGTGCCCGCTGCCGCGCACGTAGATGCAACGCGGATTCACCTTCTTGATGTCCTCGACGTCGATCTTGAGCCGCTGGCGCGCGTCGGGGAGGAAGTTCGTGAGGAACACGTCCGCCTGTCGGATCATCTCGAACAGCACGTCGCGGCCGGCCTCCGATCCGACGTCGAGCCCGACGCTGCGCTTGCCGCGGTTGGCGATCTCCATGATGAAGCTGATGCCACTGCTGTCGATCCCGCCGATGACGAGTGCGCGCTGCGGATCGCCGTACTTGGGGTGCTCGATCTTGATGACGTCAGCGCCCCAGTCGGCCAGGACGGCGCCGGCAGCTGGCACGAACGTCCACGACGCGAGCTCCACGACCTTGACGCCCTGCATCGGCTTCGTCATGCAGGAATCGTCGCACATATGTATCCTGGATGTCAGATGGACCGGGGGAGAGGCGCGTGAAGATCTCGCTGTTCGTCGAGATCCCTGTTCCGCAACCCTGGGACGACGGGGCGGAGCTCGACGCGTTCCAGACCAACCTCGACTGGATGCAGCTGGCCGACGAGGTCGGGTTCCACGCCGTCTGGTGCACCGAGCACCACTTCCTCGAGGAGTACTGCCACGCCGCCGCGCCCGAGGTGTTCCTGGGCGCCGTGAGCCAGCGCACGAAGAACCTGCGACTCGGGCACGGGATCGTGCACATGCCGCCGGGCATCAACCATCCGGCCCGGGTGGCCGAGCGGATCTCCACGCTCGACCTCGTCTCGAACGGGCGGGTGGAGTTCGGGACCGGTGAGGCGTCGTCGGTCGCCGAGCTCGGCGGGTTCAACGTCGACCCCGGCAAGAAGCGGGAGATGTGGCGCGAAGCCGTCGTGGTGGCGACGCGATGCATGACCGAGCAGCCGTTCACCGGGTTCGACGGCGATCACGTCTCGATGCCACCTCGCAACGTGGTCCCCAAGCCGGTGCAGAAGCCGCATCCGCCGCTGTGGGTCGCGTGCACACGTCACAGCACGATCCAGATGGCCGCCGACAACGCCATCGGGGCGCTCAGCTTCTCGTTCGTGGGTCCGGACGAGTGCGAGGCGTTGGCGAACGACTACTACGCCCGGTTCGAGGACGCGACGCCGCTCGCCCCCGGCATCAACCCGAACATCCTCTTCACCGCGGGCGACCTGATGTGCGCGCCGACCGATGAGGACGCCCAGCGCCGGATCGGCCCGGCCGGTGGGTTCTTCGGGTACGGGATCACCTACTACTACGTGTGGGGCCAACATCGGCCGGGGCAGGTGAACCTCTGGCGGAACTACGTGGCATCGCTCGACCACGGCGCGCCGGCACCGAAGCCCGAGGTCGAGGGCGATCGCAAGGACTGGCAGCGCCACGGGGAAGCCGCCGCGGAACGGCGGAGTCGGGGCGGGGTCGGGAGCCCGCAGACGGTCCGCGACTGGTGCCGGCGCTACGAGGACGCCGGTGTCGACCAGCTCATGTTCCTGCTGCCGCCGGTCCGCAGCGAGATCGTCATGGAGTCGCTCGAGCTCATGGGGCGCACGGTGATCCCCGAGTTCCACGAGCGTCACGAGGAGCGGGAGGCGGCCAAGGCCAAGCGGCTCGCGCCGATCATCGAGCGCATCGAGTCGCGGCGGGTGTCGGTCGCGCCGCCGCTCGATCCGAACTACGAGTACGGCGGCGTCCCCGAGGCCTGGGACCACACGAGCCGCGCCGACGAGGTCGAGCTCGCCATGGCCCAGGCCGCGAAGCTCGCCGCCGACAACGAGTCGTAGCAGTCACCCACACACGGAGGAACGAAATGGCAAAGGTGGCGGAGATCGCCAAGATCACGGCCGCACCGGGGAAGCGCAAGGAGTTGCTGGCGGTCCTGCAGCGCATGGTGGACCAGGCCAACACGGAGGCCGGCACGGAGGTGTACGTGTTCCACGAAGCCGCCGACGACGACGTGACCGTGTACACCTACGAGCTCTTCACCGACCAGGCGGCGCGCGACGCCCATGGCGCGAGTCCCGCGATGAAGGACATCGGTGCCGCGCTCGGCTCGCTCCTCGGGGGCGCCCCCGAGCTGATCAGGCTCCGTCCCGCGCTGGCCAAGGGCATCGAGCTGTAGGGACCCCCAGCGCGGACACGCCCGCGCCTCAGGCGTCGAACACCACGTGCAGATACGCCGGTGACGGGAAGAAGCCGACGCCCGACCGGACGTACGGGGCGGGCGCATCGGGATCGAGGCGGAGGTTCGGGAGGCGGTCGAGCGCGACGTCGAGCGAGACCTTCATCTCGCTCCGGGCGATGTGCATCCCGAGGCACGCGTGCGGGCCGTACCCGAAGATCCCGCGGGGCCGGACCGGCCGGTTGATGTCGTAGCGGTCGGGGTTGGGGTAGCGCAGCTCGTCCCGGTTGTGGGACGAGACGTGTGCCGCAACCACCGTCCCCTTCGAGACGGGGCAACCATGGACCTCGGTGTCGGCCGTCGCGATGCGCAGGAACGACGACGCCGCGCTGTTGTGCCAGCGGAGCGCCTCGTCAGCGGCCCGGGCGAGGAGCGTGCGGTTCTCGCGAACCAGCTCGAGCTGATCGGGGTTCGACAACAGCCCGAGGAACATCGTGCTGGCACCGGCGAACGTGGTGTCGGCGCCGGCCGGTGTCAGCAGCACGAGGAACTTGTACAGCTCCTCGTCCGTCAGCCTCCGGCCGTCGAGCTCGGCATGGACGAGCAGCGTGAGCAGGTCGTCGCCGACCTCCCGCGTGCGGGCCGCCGCGAGGTGAGGGTCGAGGAACGTCTCGACCTTGCGCTCCCACGCGGTGTCGAAGCCGCTCCCGTGCTCGCTGTTCTCCTGCGGGAACGCCAGGCCCACGAACTCGTCGTGCTGGTCCTCGGGGATGCCGAGCAGCACGCGGATGACGTGGAACGGGAAGTGGCTGGTGTAGTCGCGCACGAGATCGGCCCGCCCGGCGCCGGCGAAGTCGTCGACGAGCCGGTGCATCAGCGGGCGGATCAGCGTGGGCTCCCACCGCTCCACGGCGGCCGGCGCGAACGCGTCCTTTACGAGCTCTCGGTACTTGCGGTGTTCCTCGCCGTTCATCGCCAGGATGGTGTTGTTGAACGGGCCGCCCGGACCGGGCTTCATGAAGTGGTCGGCGTCGCGCATGACCTGGGCCACGTCGTCGTGGGCCCAGGCGACGTAGAGCTCGGCGCCGGCCGCGGCCGCGTAGGCGCCTCGCTGGGCGCCGAGGAGCTCGGCGGCCTCGGGCCCCGCGATCTTCTCGAACGGGCACGCCCGCCGGTGCTCCGCCCACAGCTGCTGGAGCTCCTCGGCGTCCGTGCCGCGGTTCTCGGCGAGGTCCCGCTCGAGCCGGGCCCGGTTCTTCCCGACGACCTTGGGCATCTCGATCCTCTCGACGACTGCTACTTCAACGCGATCGGGTTGAGCGGGGAACCAACCGCACCGGTGACCCGGAGCGGCGCCGCGGTCAGGTGGAACTCGTAGACGCCGTCGTCCGCGCAGTCGGCCGCGAGCGCGTCGAGGTCCCAGATCTCGCCGAGCATCATGCCCATGTCCCGCAGGCACAGCATGTGCATCGGGAGGAACGCGCAGTCCACCTCCGGCCCGCCGTGCTCGACGGCGATGTTGTCCGCTGCGACCGCGGCGATCTCGAGCCCGTGCATCCACTCGGCACACGTCCAGCTGAGGCCGGCGGCGAGCATGGCCCGGTTGCGGGGGGTCGTGTGGAACCCGCCGTACCACCCGGTGCGCACGACGAGGACGTCGCCCGAGCGGAGCTCGACGCCCTGCTTCGATGCCACCGCCTCGAGCTCCGACGGCGTGATCGCCGTCGCGGGATCGGCGACGTCCCCGCCCCGGTGTCGGGCCACGTCGAGGAGCACGCCGCGAGACGTGACGCCTTTGGCGTCGACCTTGTCGATCGAGCACTTCGTCGCGCCGAAGCTCGTGACTGCGCTCGCGGGGTACCCGTTGTAGAGCCGCTCGTCGTAGTACACGTGCGAGAGCGCGTCCCACTGCGTTGCGGCCTGCAGCGGCATGATCACGTAGTCGTCGTTGAAGCGCATCGGTCCGCAGTCGAACAGGTGGCCGATGAACTCGGCGGCCTCGTGGCCCCAGCCCCGAACCGTCTCGGCGTACGCAGCCGCGTCGCCACCGTCGATCGTCATGAGGTGGATCGGGTTGCCGCGGAACGGCGCCGCCGCGCCCTGCGGGCCCTGCGCGTCGAAGTCGGCGCCGAGCGCGAAGAGCTTGCCCTGGCGGACGCACGCGGCGGCTTCGCGCAGCTTCGCGGGCGTGATGAAGTTCAGCGTGCCGAGCTCGTCGTCGTCTCCCCAGCGGCCCCAGTTGCGGACGCGCGCCGCGGTGCAACGGAACTCCTCCATGGTGGCGATGGCCTGAGTATCGAACACCTGGATCCAGGACGCAAGACGCGGGCATACAGCAGTAGCCTCCTGGCATGGCCAAGCCCTTCCGCTTCGGTGTCATGACCGCCGGTGCCGCCACCGCCGCCGAGATCCGTGACAAGGCCCGCACCGTCGAGGCCCTCGGCTACCACAGCCTGCTCTACAACGACCACTACGCCGGGCCGGGACCGGCCATGGAGGCCGCGAACCACGGACCCCAGCCGATCGCCGCGATCCCCGCGGTCGTCGTGTCCGCGGAGGTGACGAGCACGCTCGTCGTCGGGTTCCGCGTGCTCGCCGTCGACTACCACAACCCGGTGGTGCTGGCCAAGGAGCTCGCCAGCATCGACCTCCTCAGCGAGGGCCGGCTCGAGATCGGGATGGGCGCGGGCTGGATCACGTCGGAGTACGAGGCGATGGGGATCGCCATGGACCGGCCGGGCGTCCGCATCGCCCGGCTGGGCGAGGCGATCGACGTCGTGCGGGCCGCCATGGGCGACGGGCTCGTCGAGGTGCACGGCGAGACCGGCGTACGCGCCTCGGGCTTCGAGGGGACGCCCAAGCCGGTGCAGCGTCCGTGCCCGCCGATCGCCGTGGGCGGTGGGGGGCGCAAGGTCCTGGAGCTCGCGGCCCGCAAAGCCGACATCGTCGCCTTCAACGTCAACAACCGGGCGGGGAAGCTGAGCGCCGACGGAACCCGCGAGTCGACCGCCGACGCCACGCTCGAGAAGATCGGCTGGGTGCGCGAGGCGGCGGGAGCGCGGATGGACGACCTCGAGCTCGAGATCGGCGCGTACTTCAGCACCGTCACGAACGACCCGAAGGCGGTGGCAGGCGAGCTCAGCGGCTACTTCGGCCTCGACGTCGACGACGTCCTGGATCACCCGCACGCGCTCATCGGCTCGGTCGACGCCATCTGCGACCTCATCAGCGAGCGGCGAGAGCGGTTCGGTTTCTCGTACATCACGGTGCTGGACCACAACGCCGAAGCGTTCGCACCGATCGTCGAGCGGATGACGGGAAAGTAGGTCGTCGAGGGGTTACCCGCCGAGCTGCTCGGCAATCCGGCCGGCGGCGTCGGCGTACTCGTTCACCATGTCGAGCATGACCTGGCGGGTTGTGCGGACGCGGTCGAGCTGGCCGACGACCTGACCCACGAAGTAGTTCGCGAGCTGCCACGCGCCGCTGTCCTCGCGGTTGGCCGACCGCCGGATTCGGGCCTGGGCCTCGGCGATCAGCAGACCTTGCAACGGCATGCCGAGCGTCGCCGGCGCCTCGGGCTTCTCCCACTCTTCGGTCCACGCGCTGCGCAACATGCGGGCGGGCTTGCCGGTGAGCGACTTCGACCGGACGGTGTCACGCGAAGACGCCGAGAGGAACTTCTCTTTGACCGCCGGATGGGTCTCGGCCTCCTCGGTGGTGAGCCAGACCGAGCCGCACCAGACGCCCTCGGCGCCGAGCGCCATCGCGGCCGCGATCTGGCGACCGTTGGCGATGCCACCCGCGGCGAGGACGGGCGTGGGCGCGACCGCGTCGACGACTTGCGGCACGAGGACCATGGTCGAGACCTCGCCGGTGTGGCCGCCGGCTTCGGTGCCCTGGGCGACGATGAGGTCGACGCCACCGGCCTTGTGGCGCTCAGCGTGGACGGGCAGTCCGGCCAGCGCGGCGACGACCGCATCGGATTCGTGCGCCCGCTCGATGAGCCCCGGCGGTGGTGAACCGAGCGCGCTCGCGATCAGGCGAACGTGGTGCTGGTCGAAGGCGACGTCGTACAGCGGCTCGTAGCTCGCCATGCCGAGACCACGGTACGGCCCGCCCTGCCCCGATTCGGCGTCGGGTAGTGGTGGGACGCCGTACTGCTCGAGCAGATCGTTGACGAACGCGCGGTGCTTCGCGGTCACGAGCTCGTCGAGCCGCGCGCCCGCCCCCGACACGTCCGACGACAGCGTCGGGAACAGGAGGTCGACGCCGTAGGGTCGGCCCTTCACCTGCCCGTCGATCCACGTCATGTCGATGTCGAGCTGCTCGGGCGTATGGAACGTGGCGCCCAAGACGCCGAACCCGCCGGCGTTCGTAACCGCGGCGACGACGTCCCGGCAGTGGCTGAACGCCAGGATCGGGTACTCCACGCCGAGAAGGTCGCTCACTCGTGTGCGCACGTGGCTCCAGATGGTATCCCGGATGTAAGCTTGCCGCGAGCGCCACGCCCGGCCTCCGAAGGGGAACCACAGATGCCGCTGACCGACGACATGAAGTTGATCTCGGTGGACGATCACGTGATCGAGCCGCCGCACGTGTGGACCGATCGCCTTCCTTCGAAGTACCGGGAGACGGGGCCGCACGTCGTTGACGGTCCCGATGACACTCAGGCGTGGGTGTGGGAGGGCCGCTCGTACCCCATCTCGCTCCAGGGCAGCCCGCGGACCCGGCGGTTCCGCACGGACGGCACCGGTGACGACTTCCACTCGCGCTCGTATGCCGACATGGTCGAGGGCGCGTACGACGTCCACGAGCGCGTGAAGGCCATGGACGAGGACGGCGTGTGGGCGCAGCTGCTGTTCCCGACGTTCCCCCGGTTCGCCGCCACCGCGTTCCTCGACGCGGAGGACAAGGAGCTCGGGCTGCTCGTCGTCCAGGCCTACAACGACTGGATGATCGACGAGTGGTGCGGCGCCTATCCGGATCGCTTCATCCCGATGATCGTCACGCCGCTATGGGATCCGGTCGCCGGTGCGAAGGAGATCGAGCGGTGTGCGGCCAAGGGCGCCAAGGCCATCACGTTCCCCGAGAGCCCGGTGCCGCTCGGGTTGCCGTCGTTCTGGACCGACCACTGGGAACCCGTCTTCGCCGCCGCGGCAGAGACCGGCATGCCGCTGTGCATGCACATCGGGACGTCGGGGCAGCTCGTCACCCCGTCGCCGGAGTCCGACTTCGCCGTGCCGATCTCGCTATGCGGGCTCAACGCCATGAGCGCCTGCGCCGACCTCGTCTACTGCGGAATGTTGCACCGCCATCCGGGCGTCAAGATCGCGCTCTCCGAGGGCGGCTCGGGCTGGGTGCCGTACCTCGTCGAGCGCATGGACTACACGTGGGCGCGCACGCGCACGAGCGTCGACAAGACGATCCCGCCGTCGCAGTTGTTCAAGCGGCACTTCTGGAGCTGCTTCATCAGCGACCAGTTCGCCATCGATCGTCGTCACGACATCGGCATCGACAAGCTGATGTGGGAGGGCGACTACCCGCACAACGACTCGCAGTGGCCGAACAGCAGGGTGCTGCTCGAGAAGGCCCTCGCCGATGTACCCGACGACGAGGCGCACCAGATCGTCGAGCTGAACGCCCGCGCGCTGTTCGACTTCTACGAGTGAGCGCGACGACCACCGACGACGTCGGCGCCGTCCGGGCCGGTGACGAGCTCGACTGGCCGCGGATCGAGGTGCACCTGCGCGATCGGATCGAAGGTCTCGACGGCGCGATGGACGTTCGCCAGTTCGCCAACGGCACCGCGAACCTCACGTACCTCCTGCGCTTCGGCACCACCGAACTCGTCCTGCGGCGCCCGCCGTTCGGGGCCCTCCCCCCTGGGGCCCACGACATGGCGCGCGAGTTCAAGGTGCTGTCGCGCCTCTGGCAGGTCTATGACCGGGCGCCGCGCGCCTTCGTGTTCTGCGACGACCCGTCGATCGCCGGCGCCGACTTCTTCGTCATGGAGTACCGCACGGGCGTGGTCGTCCGCGACGACATCCCCTCCGAGCTGGGCGGGCGCTCCGCCGGCCGCCGGATCGGCGCCGCGTTCGTCGACGCCGTCGCCGATCTCCATCTGGTCGACCCCGAGAGCTGCGACCTCGGCGACCTCGGCCGGCCCGACGGGTTCGTCGCTCGCCAGGTCGACGGCTGGCGGAAGCGGTGGGACATCGCCCGGCCCGGCGACGACCACCCGTTGATGGACGAGCTGGGCGGCCGTCTCGCCGAGACCGTCCCGACGACGCGCCGGGTGTCGGTGCTGCACAACGACCTCCACCTCGGCAACGCACAGTTCGAGGCCGGCCGGCCCGACCGCGTGACGTCGTTGTTCGACTGGGACATGGCGACGATCGGCGACCCGCTCGTCGATCTCGGCAGCGTGCTGGCCTACTGGCGCGACGACACCGAGCCGCTGTCGGCATCGTCGTCGTCGAACGAGCCACTCGGGCTGCTGTCGAAGGACGAGGCGGTCGAGCGCTACGCGTCCCGGACCGGGCTCGAGCTCGACGACGTCTCGTGGTACCACGCGTTCTCGCGCTGGAAGATCGCCGTCATCATGCAGCAGCTGCACAACCGATTCCTCCGGGGCGAGAGCAACAACGAACGACTGGCGACCATGGGCGAGAACGTCGGCCGGCTGTCCCAGCAAGCGCACGAGCTGCTCGGGCGGCGCTGACGCATGGGCATCGCCATCACCGAGTTTCATCGGGAGCTCCAAGACGTGGCCCGGTCGTTCCTCGACCGCAACGGCGCCCTTCGGGCGACGCGAGAAGCGCTCGACACCGACGACGAGACGCTCCCACCGTTCTGGGAGGACGCGGCCGACCTCGGTTGGCTGGGGCTGCACCTGCCGGAGGACGTCGGCGGGCAGGGGGCGGGACTGCCCGAGCTGGCCGTCGTCCTGGAGGAGCTCGGCCGCGTCGTTGCACCGGGGCCGTTCCTGCCGACGGTCATCGCGTCGGCGGTCATCGATCGTGCGGGCTCGTCAGAGCTGCGGTCCGCGCTGCTCCCCGGGCTGGCGAGCGGCGCGAGGTGTGCTGCCATCGGCGTCGACGGCGATCTCTCGACGCCGGATGACGCGCGGTTGTCGGGGTCGGCCGGTGTCGTGCTCGGCGCAGGCGTCGCCGATGTCCTCGTGTTCCGAGCTGGCGACGACGTCGTGATCGTCGACGCCGACGCCGCCGGGGTGGTGATCGACCGACGGCCGAACCTCGACCCGTCGAGGCGGTCGCACCATGTCACGCTGCACGATGTCGAGGTCACGCCCGATCGCGTCCTCGCGGGTGCGGCCCGCCTTGTCGTGCAGCTGCTGCGCGCCCTTGCCGCCGCGGAGGCGGCGGGCGTCGCCCGCGGCGCCACAGAGATGGCCTCGGAGTACGCCAAGGTGCGCACCGCCTTCGGGCGCGTCATCGGAGCCTTCGGCCCAGTCAAGCACCACTGCGCCGACATGCTCGTCGCAACCGAGCTGGCGGCCGCCGCGGCGTGGGACGCGGCCCGGGCCAACGGCGTCGTCGGTGAGGAGGACCTTGCCGCCGCGGCCGCGGCGACGCTGGCGCTGCGCGCCGTGCTCCTCAGCGCCGAGCTCAACATCCAGGTGCACGGCGGGCTCGGGTACACCTACGAGCACGACGCCCACCTCTACCTACGCCGGGCCGGCGCGCTGTGCGCCCTCGTCGGCGCCGACGCCGCTCGCGAGGACGTGACGTCGCTGTCGCAGGCCGGTGTCGAGCGGACCGCCGGCATCGACCTCCCGCCCGACGCCGAGGCCGTGCGTGACGAGGTGCGTTCGTTCGTCGACGAGTACGCCGCGCTGCGAGAAGACGAACGTCTCGGCGCGCTCGTGCGATCCGGCTACTACGTGCCCCACTGGCCCAAGCCGTGGGGCCGGGCCGCCGGCGTCATCGAGCAGCTGGTCATCGACGAGGAGTTCGCCAAGGTCCCGCGGCCGGTGTTCACGGGCTCGGGGAACTGGGTCACGCTGGCGATCGCCACGTTCGGCACGCCGGAGCAACAGGAGCGGTACGTCATGCCGAGCCTGATGGGCGAGATCCGGTGGTGCTCGATGTTCAGCGAGCCCGACGCCGGATCCGACGCCGCCAACGTCAAGACGAAGGCGACGAAGGTGGACGGCGGCTGGATCCTCAACGGCCAGAAGGTGTGGTCCAGCGCGGCCCACTACGCAAGCCATGGACTGGCGACGGTGCGCACGAGCAGCGACGGCCCGAAGCACAAGGGCATCACCGCGATGATCGTCGACATGCATGCTCCGGGCGTCGACATCCGGCCGCTGCGCGACATCGCTGGTGCCCACGGTTTCAACGAAGTGTTCTTCGACGACGTCTTCGTCCCCGACGACTGCGTGCTCGGCCCGGTCCACGACGGGTGGCGGGTGGCGCGTGCGACGTTCGGCCTCGAACGGGTGTCGATCGGTCGCATCGGCTACGCCGGGCCGGCGGTCCTCCTCCCGATGTTCGGCGAGCGTGCCGGTGACGGACCGTTGCGCGGCGATCTCGGCGAGCTGCTGGCCGAGTCACTGGCGCTGCGGGCGATGAACCTCCGCCAGGCCGAGCGAGCGCTCGTCGGCGCCGAGCCGGTGGCCGAGGGCAACATCAGCAAGCTCGTCGCGGGTGAGCAGCCCGGCAAGATCGCCGACCTCGCGGTACGCATCCTCGGACCGGAGGCCGCGATCATGGGACAGCACGACGCGTGGAACATGACGTCGTTCCTGACCAGCCGGGGGCTCACCATCGGGGGCGGCACGTCGGAGATCACGCGCAACCAGATCGGCGAGCGCCTGCTCGGTCTGCCTCGCGATCCGCTCACCAACTGATCGATCCAGTACAAGGGGGAGACATGGCCGATGGCCTGCCGGAGCCGACCGAAGAGAACCTGATGAAGTTCGTCTTCGGCGACGAGGTGTCGTCGAAGCACTTGCGAGAGGCGATGTCGTCGCCGGCCGCCGCGGTCTACAACGAGGTGGTCAGCCGGACGAACGGGCCGCTCTGGTCGCGTCGCGTGCTGCCGCTCAAGACGACCATCCTCGTGAACCTCGCCATCCTCGCCGGGCTGAACCGTCCACGCGAGCTGTACACGCGCATCGTCGGCCTGCTCCGGGGTGGCATCTCCGTGGAGGAGATCCAAGAGGTGTTCCTGCACATCGGCTTCTACTGCGGCAACCCGGCCGGCGTGGAGGCGACGTCCGCGCTGCACGAGGCGATGGAGAACTTGCGGGAGCGGGGCATCCCGTTCCGCGAGAAGATCGACGACTGACCCCGAAGGGGGAGCGGATGCACGTGCGCAAGGAGCTGTTCGTCGCCGGGCGCTGGGTCGCGCCGGCATCGGGCGACTCGGTCGACGCGGTGTCGCCCGCGACCGAGGAGGTCGTCGGTCAGGTGCCCGTCGGGACGGTCGCCGACGTCGACGCCGCCGTCGACGGCGCCCGAGCCGCGTTGCGGGGACCGTGGTCGGCGATGTCGTTCGACGAGCGCGCCGCCGTGATCGAACGCGCCGCTGAGCACCTGGCTGCTCGCGTCGACGAGATCGCGGAGGTGATCACACTCGAGCAGGGCACACCGAACACGATGGCCAAGCGAGGCCTCGCGCCGGCGGCGGCCCGCATGATGGGCACGGCCGTCGATTGCGCCCGTCAGGTTCCGTTGCAGACCGTCCGCCGCGACAGCGCCGGCGCCGTGCTCGTCCAGGAGGACCCGGTCGGCGTGGTCGCGGCCATGGTGCCGTTCAACGGACCGCTCCCGATCGCGGTCCTGAAGACCGCGCCCGCGTTGCTCGCCGGGTGCCCGGTCGTCCTGAAGCCATCGCCGTACGCCCCCCTGGCGGTGTTCTTCCTCGCCGACGCGCTGGCCGAGGCCGGCTTGCCCGAGGGGATGTTCAGCCTTCTCACCGGCGAGGCCGACGTCGGCGAGGCGATGGTCGCCCACTGCGGCGTCGACATGATCTCGTTCACCGGGAGCACCACGGTGGGACGGCACATCGCGTCGGCCGCCGGACGCGGCCTGAAGAAGGTGTCGCTCGAGCTCGGTGGGAAGTCGGCCGGCATCGTCCTCGACGACGCCGACGTCGGCATCGCCGCGACGACGATCGGCGGCGCGTTCGCGACGGCGGGGCAGTACTGCCGCGCACTCACCCGCGTCCTCGCCCCGCGGTCTCGCTACGACGAGGTCGTCGGCGCGCTCGCTGATGTCGCGGCGCGCATGACGCCGGGCGATCCCTTCGACGGCGCGACGAACATGGCGCCGCTGATCAACGCCGCGCAGCGCGATCGCGTCGAGTGCTACGTCGCGCTCGCCCGAGACGCCGGCGCGCGCGTGGTGTGCGGCGGCGGCCGGCCCGCCGGCCTCGACCGTGGGTTCTGGTTCGAGCCGACCGTGTTCGCCGACGCGACGAACGACATGCGCTTCGTGCGCGAGGAGATCTTCGGACCCGTTCTCGCCGTCGTGCCGTACGACGATGACGACGAGGCGATCGCCATCGCCAACGACAACGACTACGGGCTCTCTGGTGCCGTGTTCACGACCGACCTGCAGCGCGGCCTCGACGTCGCCCTGCGCGTGGAGACAGGCACCATCGGCGTGAACCAGCACGGGGCCCGGTCGTGCGCGCCGTGCGGCGGCGTGAAGGCATCGGGCATCGGCCAGGAGCACGGTCCCGAGGGCTTCCGGGAGTTCCTGTCGCCCAAGGCGATCATGATCCCCGAGGAGCTGGCCGCCGCGCTCGAAGCGGGCGGCGTCCCGTCGCTTCCGACCATCCGCTAGTACGAGGACATGACCGGCACCATCGACGAGCTCGTCGTCGAGGACGACGGACACGTTCGTGTGCTGCGACTCAACCGGCCGGAGCGCCGCAACGCGCTTTCGTCGTCGTTGATGCACGAGCTCGCGAGGATCATCTCGGCCACTGGCGTCGACCGCGACGTCTGGGCCGTCATCGTGACCGGTACCGGCCGGGACGCCTTCTGCTCCGGTATGGACCTGAAGGAGGCGAACGAGCGGAACCGAGAAGGAGCCACCCCGGCGCCGGCGGTGCCATCGTGGTCGTCGTTCGAGTTGCTGCGGGCCCTGCCGATGCCGACGATCGCTGCCATCAACGGCACGGCCGTGGCCGGCGGTCTCGAACTCGCACTCGCCTGCGACATACGGCTCTGCTCGTCCACCGCGCTGCTCGGCGTGCCCGAGGTAGCCCGCGGACTCGTGGGCAACTTCGCGTCGACGATCCTGCCGCGGCTGATCCCCTCCTCGATCGCCTACGAGATCCTCTTCACCGGCCGGCCGATCGACGCCGATACCGCTTTACGCGTTGGTCTGGTGAGTCGGGTGGTCGAGCCGGATGACGTCCTCCCGGCGGCGCTCGCGCTCGCCGGCGAGGTCATCGCCAACGCCCCGATCGCCGTTCGCCGCACCAAGGCCAGGTCTCGCGTCGCGGAGTGTGTACCGGTCGAGACGGCCTACCGGCTGGAGCTCGGGCCCGACCCGCGGGCAAGCCGGGATCGGCAGGAGGGCATTGCCGCCTTCGTCGAGAAGCGGCCACCCAGGTGGGAGAACCGATAGGGCTGGCGACCATCCAGTCGGCGGTTGTTCGGGAGCGGCCAGAACCGGTACCCTGGATGCAGACGATTCGAAGGGGGATCGAACGTGGCACAGACCGACACCGAGCCCGGCTCGTATCGCGAGAGTTGGCAGGCGGCCGAGGAGATCAAGCGGTTCATCCCGTTCGATCTGAACGACGTCGAGTGGCAGCAGGTGACGATGTCGACCACCGGGGAGGAGTCCGGGAACATCCCCGAGTCGTTGCTCGGCAAGGTCGACATGAAGGCCTACTTCGGGCACGGCATGTGGACGGCCTACATCGACGCCGGCGCCTTCAACATCCTCGGCGTGAAGCTGGCCCCGAACTTCACGATCCCGCGGCACCATCACAACCTCCATCAGCTCGTGCTGGTCCATGAGGGCGAGTTGTGGCAGGGCCGGCAGTGCTACAAGGCGGGCGAGGGCTACTTCACCCGCGCCGAGCATCCCTACAGCGTGACCGCCGGGCCCGAGGGCTCGATCGCGTTCGAGATCCGGATGGACCCGATCAGCGAGCTCACGCTCGTGTGGGACGACGACGACCCAGCGAAGTGGGTGCACGGCCGGCGTCCGGGCGGTCCGGCGGCGAGCGCCGTCACCGACGACTGATCGAGCCCTGTACGCGGCGGGCAGCGTCAGCCGACCGCCGCGCCGCTTCCTCCACGGGAAGCTCCCACAGCTCGTCCGACAGCACCTCCACGCACAGCGCCGGACGGGCGCCGGCGTCGTCGAGCAGCGACAGGAGGCCGGCGAGATCCAGGGCGCCGTCCCCGGGAAGTCGCCGGTTGGTCGTCGTCTCGGCGATGAGATCGGTGGGAACATCGGCATCGGCGTCGTCGAGCTGCACCGCGACGATCCGCTCCGGCGCGGCGCGCACGGCGTCGGGTTGAGGCGTCCCGCGGAACCAGTGGTAGCAGTCGATGAGGATGCCGCCGTTCGGGCGGTCGGCCGTGGAGACGATGTCGAGCGCGGTGGTGGCATCGCCGACCGCGAAGAACGGCATGAACTCGATGGCGACGAGAAGCCCGTGCTCGGTGGCCCGGTCGCACACGCCGGCAAAGCGCTCGGCCACCACGTCGATCGGCGGCAACGAGCCGGGTGGGCCACCGACACCGACGTTCATGTGGTGGGCGCCGAACACATCGGCCATCTCGTGGAGCTTTCGCTCCGTCGTGCGGCTCATCGCGGCGAGGTCACCATCGGCCGACCAGCCGGCAAGGAACTCGATCTCGGCGACGGAAACACCGTGCTCGTCGGCAATGGCCCGCAAGTTCGCGGGCGACGTGGTCGCGACGAGGCGGTCGTAGTCGTCGTGCGTGATGCCGATGCCGGAGTAGCCGGCGGAGGACGCCGCGCGCAGACGCTCCTCGAACGAGTGCGCCGCCGGCTGCCCCACCCCCGCGCCCGAAAGCGTGAAGTAGCTGGCGATCAGGTCGTCCGGTCCGAGCGTCATCCTGTTCCTCTCACTGCGGTGTCGACCTCGGCCACCTCCGTGGGATCGAGCGGCTTCTCGAGGACGGCGGCCACGTCGGTCAGCTGTTCCGGGCGGGACGCGCCGAACAGCACGGCGGTGATCACCGGGTTGGCGAGTGTCCATCCGAGCGCCAGATGGCTGGACGCGCGGCCCGTCCGGTGGGCGACGTCACCGAGTCGGTCGACGACGCCGAACACCTCGTCGTTCCAATACCGGGTCTTGTAGACGCCGCGGCTGCCGACGCGCGTCGACAGTTCGGGCTCCCGCGCTCGGTCGAACCTCGCCGTGAGGATCCCGCCGGCGAGGACTTGGAAGGCGAGCACGCCGACACCGTGCGCCGCGCAGGCCGGCAGGAGGTCGGCTTCGATCGATCGGTTCACCACGTTGTAGGGGGCCTGGATCGACACGAACGGCGGCGCGCCGGCGCGGTCGGAAGCCCAGAGCGCTCGTACGACTTGCCAGGCGGCGAACGCCGAGCAGCCGACGTAGCGCACCTTGCCGGCGCGGACGGCGTCGTCCAGCGCGGCGAGCGTCTCCTCGATCGGCGTCTCGTCGTCCCACTTGTGCACCTGGTAGAGATCGATGTGGTCGGTGCCGAGACGGCGTAGGCTGGCGTCGAGCGCGGCGAGCACGTGCTTGCGAGACAGGCCGTGCTCCGTCGGTGCGATGCCCCGGGCCCATCGTTCGGCGTGGTCGAGCCCACCGCGGAACGCGGCGGCGTGATCGACCTCGGTGTCACCGACGCGCAAGCCGACCTTGGTCGCGATGACGACCTGATCGCGACGCGATCGCAGGGCCTTGCCGAGCACCTCCTCGCTGCGCCCGCCGTTGTAGGCGTCGGCGGTGTCGAACGAGGTGATGCCGAGGTCGAGTGCTGTCCCGACGACGCGGTCGGCGACCTCGTCGTCGATCTCGCCGAAGCGGGCTGCGCCGAGGATGAGCTCGGACACCTTCAGGCCTGACGTCCCCACCCTGACGTAGCGCACGCGGCTGGACAATATCCCTTCCGGGATCCAGGATGTCAGTCGGGACGGCGCGCGTCGACGAGAAGAGGAGCCCCGGGTGACCACCTCCGCACGCTGGACCTTGTTCGACATCGGCCAAGCGCCGCCCGCACCGATCGACGGTCATCCCGGACTCACCGGACACGTCCTCGTCGGCAACACGGATCCCGGCGGGTCGTCCTCGGTCGCCATTCGCTACGAGCCCGGCGCCGGCGACGACGCCAGGCGTCACGCGGTTGGACAGGTCGTGCTGGTCCTCGAGGGCGAGCTCACGATCGACGGGCGACCGTGCGGTCCGGGCGCCGGCTGCTTCGCGCCGGCGGGTCGCACCTACGCGATGAAGGCCGGTCCCGACGGCGCCCTTGCCGTCGAGTTCCGTCCTGCCCCGATCGTCTACGGGCTCCGCGTCGACGACGACGCGGTGATGCCGGTGAAACCGCCGACGCCTCCTGAGCCCGCGTATTCCTGGGAGATCATGCAATCCGCTGGTCCGATCACGTCGGTGTCGGACTTCAGCTACTTCGACATCCACCGCATGCCCGAGCATGAGGTCGCGCCCACGTTGTCCATCCAGGCGCTCGTGAACCACGCCGAAGACGACGGCCAGAGCATGTTGATGGTCCACCACCACCCGGGCGACGTGACACCGGCGCACAGCCACGACGTCGATCAGATCGTCGTCGTGCTCGAAGGATCTATCAGCCAGGGCAACCGCGCCTTCGGGCCCGGTTCGGGATTCTTCACGCCGAGGGGGAAGCAGTACAGCCTTCGGGCCGGCGACGAGGGGACGGTCCGGGTCGAGTGGCGGCCATCCCCGTTGCGGTTCGCGACCGACTGGACTGCGGCGGGAAGCTGACAGGCGGGACCTGCGCGACCTGCGCGACCTGCGCGATCGCGCGGCCTCCGCGAGCCCTTCGCGTGTCGATGCAGCCGACTCGCCCGTTCCCGCTCGCTGTGGAGCGGCATCGCCGTCGTCGCACGGCGTGTACGCGGCGCGCAGCCAGCGGTTCCTCATCGGAAACACTAGATCTGCGCGTCCACTCGAAGATGCGGCCGCATCTTGAGCCGTTTCGGATCTGGCTTGGGACTCATCTAGCCCGCCGGGTCGAAACGCAGCGGCGTGGTCGACCTCGCCGTCGCCGACCCGCAGGCCGACCTTCGTGGCGAGCACGACCTGGTGACGGCGGGCTCGGAGCGCCATTCCGAGGACCTCTTCACTGCGGCCGCCCCGTAGATGTCAGCTTTGTCGAAGGCCGTGATGCCCATGTCCAGAGCAGTTCCCACGGTCCGGTCTGCGACATCGTCGTCGACTTCGCCGAAGCGCGCCGCGCCCTGCACGAGTTCTGAGAACTTCAAGCCTGAGCATCCGAGCCCGATGTAACGCACGCGTGCCGGTTCGCGAGAGAACAATACCGAAGTTGGATCCAGGATGGCAGAGATCCTCTGTGAGTACGGGCTCCGCCGTATCGGCCGCTCGCCGTGACCGCCAAGTGATCAGACCGTGGTGCGACACTGACGACATGGGGGAGTGGGCGCTGGTTGGCCGCGACGTCGAGATCGGGCGCCTTCGAACGATATTGGATCGCAACCGGCCGGGTGCGCTCGTCGTGGCGCCTCCTGGTGTGGGGAAGACGCGGCTTGCGAGGGAATGCCTTCGATGGGCGGAGGCCGCAGGCATGTATACGGTGTGGATCACGGCAACTCGATCTGTGTCGATGCTGCCGCTCGGCGCCCTTGCGGCTCTCTTGCCCCCGGCTCAGCGGTCCACGGAGGGACCTTCAGACTTGGGTGAGCTGGTGCGTAGGTCGTCGGCTGAGTTGCTTCAGCTTGCTGGCGGGCGCCGCCTGGGGCTCTTCGTCGACGATGCTCACCTGCTGGACGACCTGTCAGCGGCGCTCGTGAGCCAGTTGGTGACTCGTGGCCAAGCGTTCTTCGTCGGCACGATGCGAACCGGTGCTCCGGCGCCCGACACGCTCGTCTCGCTCTGGAAGGACGAGGTCGTCGAGCGCATCGACCTGGGCGGACTATCGGATTTTGAGGTCGAGACAGTGGTCTCGAGGGTGCTCGACGGTCCCGTTGACGCGTCGACGGCGGCCAGCCTGGCGCAGCGGGCTCGAGGGAACCTCTTGTTCCTTCACGAATTGATCGTGAGCGCGCAGGAGCAGGGCGCGTTGCGGCCGGATAGCGGTATCTGGCGGTTGGCCTTCGAATTCGCTCCGTCCGATCGGCTCGTTGAGCTCATTCGGGCGCGCATGGGTGCGCTGGATCAAGCTGAGCGGACCGTCATGGAAGCCGTGGCGTATGGCGAGCCACTCGGCTCCGCCGAGCTCGGCTCGTTCGGCGACCGAAACGTGATTGAACGGCTCGAGGAGAAAGGCCTCCTGTCATTGGCGTACGACGGCCGGCGCTTGCAGATCCGCGCCGCCCATCCGTTGTACGCGGACGTCGTCAGACTCGAACTCTCTGCGCTGCGCGAGCAAAGGGTCGCTCTCGCGTTGGCGGAGGCCGTCGATGCGTTCGGTCGGAGACGCAGGGAGGACACCTTGCGCGTGGGCACGTGGCGTCTCGTGTGCGGCGGCGCTGACCCCGGCGTCATGTACGAGGCCGCGCGCACCGCTCGTTGGCGGTATGCCTTTCCCCTTGCCGAACGGTTGGCGCGCGAGTCAGTGGCGGCGGGAGCCGGATTCGACGCCCGACTCTTGCTCGCGCAGCTCGCTGGGCTCCAGGGGCGCACGCGTGAAGCGATCGACGCGCTCGACGCCCTCGGTCGCGAAGCGCGGGACGACGCGTCCCGAGCGCAGGTCGTCCTCGCCCGTATCGATGCTGCCGTCTCTGGCGTGGAGATCGAGAGGGCAATCTCGTTCGCCGAAGAAGCTGAGCGAGCGGTCGTGGATCCAGCCTGGCGCGACGAGATCGCTGCACGGCGGGCGATGCTCATATTCGCCGTCCGAGGTTTCCGCGACGCTGCCGACGCGGCGGCACCACTGATCGCTCGTGCCGCCGGCCGGCCGCTCGTCGTAGCGTCCATCCCGGGTGCGTACGCGCTGACCCGTCTTGGGCGGATTACCGAAGCGCTCGAAGTCGCAAAGCGAGGCTACGAGGTCCACGCCGTTCTCGATGAGCCGTTCGAGTGGCATCCGTCCGTACATCTGGTCGCTCGTTGTGTGGCGCTCGCGACGGCGGGGCGCTTCGTGGAAGCGGACGCCTTAGCGACCGAACAACGCCGCCAGGCCGTGATCGAAGGCGCGGGCGAAACTCGGGCTTTCTTCGCCGCTCTGCCGTCGTTGTTTGTCGCAGACCGTGGCAACGTTGCCGAGGCAGAGCTCGGCGCCCTCGAGGCCGCAGCGCGCTTCCGCCAGGAAGGCCGTCCAACGTTTGAGCTCGTCGTGCTCGTGCGGCTTGCTATCACGTATGCGCTCGGCGGGCGCCTCGACGACGTCTCGAAGCTGATGAAAGCCATTGACTCCATGGAGCCAGTGCCGACGTTCCTCACCGTAGAGGTTGCAGAGGCGCGTGCATGGGCAGCAGCTGCGGCAGGTGATATTCCGACTGCACAGCAGCTGCTCGAGAACGGTGCAGCCGCTGGCGAATCAATCGACGACCGCGTGGGCGAGCAAGTCGCGCTGCACACCTTGGCTCGGTTCGGAGCGGTCTCGAGCGCCGTCGAACGTCTTGCCGCCGTGACGCGATCCGTCGAAGGCGAACTCTCGGCCAGTCGTGCCGACCACGTACGCAGTCTCGCCGACCGCGACGCTCCAGGCCTCGAGATCGTGTCCACCACATTCGAGCGCCTCGGCGCCACCCTGCTCGCCGCTGAGGCGGCAGCGGATGCCGCTGTCATCTGGAGACGTGCCGGTGACACGCGGCGAACGTCCGCCGCCGAACTGCGGGCGGCAACGTTGACCACTCGATGCGGTGCCGTTCGGACCCCAGCGCTCGCGTCGGTCGCCGGTCGGGCGCGGTTGACTCCGACCGAGTACGAGACGGCGCAGCTTGCTGCCGCGGGGCGCTCGAACCGAGAGATCGCTGACGCCCAGTTCGTTTCGATCCGCACCGTGGAGAATCGGCTTCAACGCGTGTACGACAAGCTCGGGGTCGCCGGTCGCTCGCAACTCGCGGACGCGCTCCGCGGCACGGTCTGAGCGCTTGCAATCGTCAGCGGCTCGCGAGCCCACTTCTCCAAAGAGGCTCGACTGAGCGAGCTGCGGCAACGGATCCGAGGGTGTGGCGCGGTTCTAGCTTGGCCGACGCGTGCTCAC
>Ga0207644_10000075_pt1 | contig 72848 bp, 54 predicted proteins | sample KBSS73metaG_FD_184326 | JGI IMG/M metagenome (GOLD analysis project Ga0207644, IMG submission 184326) | Switchgrass rhizosphere microbial communities from Kellogg Biological Station, Michigan, USA - KBS S7-3 metaG (SPAdes) (version 2) | ecosystem: Host-associated > Plants > Roots > Rhizosphere... | reverse complement strand
CGAGTGGCCCCGGGGCCGTCATGCATCAATGCCCGCAAGCGGGCGCGATGCTCGTCGGTGGTGAACATGTAGTTCTGAACATAGGCTTCGTAGGTGATGCACGCCTCGAAGCTGGTGTCGTCAGCACGATTGAGTGCGAGTTTGGTCGCCGCGGCAGCGCGGCGCGGCGAAGCCTTTCCGATTTCCTCGCCGATCTCGATAGCGCGAGCGAGCAGCATGTCAGCCGGCACGACCTCGGCGAACAGGCCGGCGGCAAGGCCTTCAGCAGCGCTGACACTGCGTCCGGTCAGGATCCAGTGGCGCGCCCGCGCCGACCCTACCGCCTTTGCCAGAAGGTACGTGCAGCCCATGTCTGCGGCAGCAGCGCCAACCCGGCCGAACGCGAAGAAATAGCTGGCCTTCTCGCTTGCGATCGCAATGTCACAGGCAAGCGCCAGGGCGGCCCCGCCGCCTACGGCCGCGCCGTTGATCGCGCCTATCACCGGCAAGTCGTGCGCCCGCAGCCGCTGGATCACCTGGTTGTAGGTCCGCACGGAACGGAACTGCTCTTCACCGTCCTTCCCGTCGGGATGAACCACTTCGCCGAGCTCGGCGCCGGCGCAGAAGGTCTTGCCTGCCCCGGTCAGCACGATTGCCGACAGCTCGGAGTCTTCCTCCACCTCCTCAAGCAGGGGGAATATCTGACGCTTGAAATCCAGCGAAAGCGGATTGCGCATCCCGGGCCGGTTGAGCGTAATCACCGCCACGCGGCCCACGCGCTCCAGCGTGATTTGCGGCTGCCCATCGGCAGGGGCTGGATTGTTGCTGCTCGAAACCACCTGCTTCATTTCCTCCCAAGCCATTCCCGGATCATAGCGTTGCTCCGCTTCGGCTATTGCCAATAGGGCACGTCATCCCAGCGCTTGGCGACCTCTTCCAGCATCACCTCGGTGGCGCCGCCGCCGATCGCATGTAGCCGGGCGTCGCGCACCATGCGCTCGATTGTCGATTCGCGCAGATAACCCATGCCGCCATGGAACTGCTGGCAGCTGTACATCAGCTCGTTGCAGGTCTCGGCGCAGTAGGCCTTGACCATCGAGACCTCGCGGACGCAGGGCAGGCCCTGCTCCTCGAGCCAAGCAGCATAGTAGAGCAACTGCCGCCCTGCCTCGAGCTTGGCATGGTGCATGGCGAGCCGCTGCCGCAAGACCTGCTTTTCCATCAGCGGCGCGCCGAAGGCCTTGCGGTTGCGAAGATGATCGATCGTGAGCTTGAGCGCGGTGGCGCCTTCGCCCGTCGCCATGGCGCCAAGGACCAGGCGCTCTCCCTGGAAGTTCTTCATTGCGGCATAGAAGCCGCGCCCCTCTTCCCCCAGCAGCCGGTCGGCCGGGAGGCGCACCTCGTCGAAGATGATCTCGGCAGTGTCGGCACACCAGTCGCCGAACTTCTCCAGCCGGCGACCGACCGAGAACCCGGGGTCACCCTTCTCCACGACAAACATGCTGATCCCCTTGGCCCCCTTGGCCTCCGGGTCGGTGCGCGCGGCGACGAAGAACACGTCACCGAACACCGCATTGCTGATATAGAATTTCGCGCCATTGAGCACCCACTCGTCACCCTCGCGCCGAGCCGACGTCCGGATTCCGCCGACATCCGAACCGGCATCGGCCTCCGACACCGCGATGCAGCAGGTCTTACGGCCCGAGATCAGGTCAGGCAGCCAGCGAGCCATCTGCTCCTCGGTGCCCGCATGGTAGAGATGCGGCATGGCCATGGCGGAATGTACCATCGAGACCACGGTGACCCCGCCGAAGGTGGAGCGGCCGAGCTCCTCGGCAAGAACCACCCAACCCAGTACGCCCAGGCCGCTTCCGCCGAAGCGTTCGGGCGCGCGCAGGCCGAGCAGGCCGAGCTCGCCCATCTTGAGGAGGAGCTCACGCGGAACCCTGCCCGCCTCTTCCCACTGATGCCCGTATGGGGTGATCTCGGCACGCACGAATCGGCGAACCTGCTCACGCAGTTCCCGATACTCATCCATTACGAACGGCTGCTCGATCATTCTGTGTTTCGCTCCGTTGAAACATCCGGCCCGGCCCGGCAGATCAGGGTCTCTTGCTCTTCAGTGCCAATCTACCTATCAGTCGCTAGGCAGCGCTGCAACGGGCTTGTGATAGCAAGCAAATACGGCAGCAACGCCACCGGTCATGACCGACACCACGCCAGGAGAGCTGCCTTGATGCCTGCGCCGAGCCTTTCAACCACGCCGGAAGAAACCGAGATCCTCGATGGACTGCTCAAGTTCGTCGAAAGCGAAATCGTCCCCATCCAGCGATCGGTCGACAAGCTGTTCGAAAACCAGCGCCTCTATTGGGACGAGGATGGCCGCGAGGTCCGCCAGATCACCGACGCCAGGAGAAAGGTCCGCGAGCTCTCGGCCGCCGCGGGCTACTATACGATGTTCTGCCCTGAATCGCTGGGCGGCGCCGGCCTCGGCGTGCGGCTTTGGTTCCTGGCTTTCGAAATGCTTCATCACAAGTATGGGCCACCATACACCATGCTGCCATACTTCGTGCTGTCGCACTTCACCGGCGGCCCGCACGAGGTGTGGGAACATGCCTCGCCCGAACTCCAGGCCGAAGTGCTGCCCGACCTGTCGAGCGGGAAGCTGCAAGGCGCCTTCGGCCTCAGCGAGCCTGACGCCGGCTCCGACAGCTGGATGATGCGTACGACCGCCGTTCGCGACGGCGACGACTGGATCATCAACGGCACGAAGCAGTGGACGTCATGGTCTCCCACGGCCGACTTCATCATGGTCTATGCCGTGACCAACAAGGAACTGTTCGCCCAGCGCAAAGGCGGCGTATCCTGCTTCTACGTCCCCACCAGAACGCCGGGCTACAGCCTCGCCGGGATCGTCAAGATCTTCGGCCAGATCGGTGGCGACGAGGGCATTCTCGCGTTTGACAACGTTCGCGTGCCCAACACCTATCTGGTGGGGGAACTCGACAAGGGGTTTTCCCTGGCCATGCTCGGCGTCCGCCACGGCCGCCTGTCCAATGCCGCGCGCAACCTTGGTTTCGCGCGCTGGGCGATGGAAAAGACCATCGACTACGCCAAGATCCGCAAGACCTTCGGCAAGCCGATTGGCGAGCATCAGGCCGTTCAGACCTATCTCGCAGAGAACGCCATGCAGCTCTATGCCGGCCGCTGCATGTCGCTCGACGCCGCCGGCAAGGTCGATCAGGGCTATGACGTTCGCGACGAGGTCTCCATGGTCAAGGCCTATGTCACCAAGTCCTGCCACGAGATCTTCAGCAAATGCATGCAGATCCACGGCGGCATGGGCATTGCCAACGAAACCAAGCTGATCGATGCCTGGTTCATGTCGCGCCTCAACCAGATCGCCGAAGGGGCAACCGAAATCCAGTACCGCGCCATTGCACAGGGCCTGCTGGCGGGACGGACCAACCTGGAATTTCAGTAGGTAGACCAGCCGACATGCCATGCTCAGAATGTCGTCTCTCCCGGATTGACCGTCACTCGCAAACACAGGGGCTGCCATGACCGACCGTCTGATCATCGAATCGTTCGACGGCTGGGAGCGCGTCAGGCTCAACAATCCCGCAACGCTCAACGCGCTCGACGACGAGATGACCCACGGCCTGGGTGAGTACTTCGCCGGTCTCGCCACGCGGCCGGAAGTGCGCGTGGTGGTGATGAAGGGGGAAGGGCGGGCGTTCTGCTCGGGGCTCGATCTCGGCAGCGACCAGGCCCGCCGCTACGTCGAAGAGGGCTCGGTCGAGAAGTTCGCCTTCCAGAAGCGCCTGGGGGCCATCATCGTCGGCATGCGCAATTGCCCGCAGCCGATCGTCGCCTCGCTGCACGGGGTGGCCGCGGGGGGCGGCTTTTCCATTGCCATGGCGGCCGACATTCGCGTGGCCGCGGAAGGGACGCGGATGAACGCCGCCTTCATCCGCATCGGCGCTGGCGGGGGTGATGCGGGTTCCAGCTACCTCCTGCCGCGGCTCATCGGGGCGGGGCCCGCTGCGGAGCTGCTGCTGACCGGACGGATGCTGAACGCCGACCGCGCGCTCCGCATGGGCCTGCTGTCCGACGTCGTGCCGCTGGAGGATCTCGACAGCACCGTCCAGGGCTATGTCGACGACATGCTCGGCACCGCGCCGATGGCGCTGCGATTGACCAAGGACCTGCTCAATTACACCGTCGACGCCCCCGGCCTCGGCGCGGCGCTCGCCATGGAAGACCGCAACCAGGTGATCCTCGGCCAGACCCATAATTTTGCGCATGGCGTCCAAAGCTTCGGGCGCAAGGAAACCCCCAGGTACGACCCCGACGGCGATGCCATTCGGGGCTCGCCCGCCCAGGGCCGTTGGCGGTCCGACTGACGCGAGCAAATGGACGCCCCTTCCAGAGGGCGGATCGACAATAACGAGGAGAGTGGAATGCCTTCGAACCTCATCGTCGAGAACGATGTCGAGATGGTCACTTCGGACGGCGTCATTCTCCGTGCGGATGTCTATCGGCCGGACAGGGGCGGCCCCTTCCCGGTCCTGCTTTCGCGCACGTGCTACGGCAAGGGTGGCATCCCCGGCCTGATGATGACCATCAACCCGCTCCGGTTCGCGCGGGAGGGCTTCGCCGTCGTCGTCCAGGACGTGCGCGGCCGCTACGCCTCCGAAGGAACGCACAAGCCCTTTTTCGAGGCCCAGGACGGGTACGAAGCGGTGCAGTGGTGCGCGCAGCAGCCGTGGAGCAACGGCGATGTGGGCATGTTCGGCAGTTCCTACCAGGCCGCCGCGCAGGTCCAGGCCGGCGGCAGCGCGCCCCCGGCGCTGCGGGTGCTTGCTCCGTTCCAGGCCAGCTCCAACTACGGCGAAGGCCGCGTGTTCCGCGGCGGCGCGTTCGAACTTGGTGGCCTCGCCTCGGTCGCCATGTGGAACCAGGGCCCCGGTCAGCTGCGCCGCTCGGGCTATGCCGGCAAGGAACTGCACGAGAAGTTCAACGAGCTGCGCCGCGCCCTGTCCGACATGCCCAATTTCCTCGCCGCCACGCCCTATGAGAGCCTCCGGGACACGGTCATGAGCGCCGCGGCGCCGCAGATCTTCGAGTGGTGGGATCACGACGACAAGGACGATCCCTACTGGCAGGAATTGTCGATCGAGAGCCGCTACGGCAACTTCACCTGCCCGGCGCTCCACGCCACCAGCTGGTACGATGCGATGCACGTCGGCACCCTGCGCAACTACGAGGGCATTCGCCGCGAGGGCGCAACCGAGCAGGCGCGCGAGGGGCAATCGCTGATCGTCGGCCCGTGGGGGCATTATCCCCCGCTGGCGTCGCTGATGAATGCGGCGCGGCTGGGGCCGGTCGACTTCGGCCTTGATGCCGTGCAGGACCTGGAGACGGTCCAGCTCAACTGGTACCGGCGCTGGCTGCAGGGCAACGAAGCGGCGTGGAAGGGCCGCAGCCGCGTCCGCATCTTCGTCATGGGCCGCAACCAGTGGCGCAACGAGGACGACTGGCCGCTCAAGCGCGCCAAGGATGAGCCGTTCTATATCGGCTCCAAGAATGGCGGGCGCAGCCTGGCGGCCGGGTCGGCCGGCACCGAGGCGATCGATCGCTTCACGTTCGACCCGGCCAATCCCGTGCCGACCCGCGGCGGCGCGCACATGCTGCTCGAGTCGGTGTTCCCACAAGGTCCGCTGGATCAGCGCGACCTGGAGAGCCGGGATGACATCCTGGTCTACAAGGGCGAGCCACTGGCGGAGGAGGTCGAGGTTACCGGCTGGGTCAGTGCGAGGCTGTGGGTGCGCAGTTCGGCCCCGTCGACCGACTTCACCGCCAAGCTGGTCGACATCTGGCCCGACGGCACCACGATCAACATCTGCGACGGCATTCGCCGGGTAACCTTCTCGGAACTGCCCTCACGGGACGGCTGGTTCGAGGTCGTGGTCGAAATGGGCGCCACGTCGAACGCCTTCCTGCCCGGCCACCGGATCGGCGCCTATATCTCCAGCAGCAATTTCCCGCGCTTCGACCTCAATCCCAACACCGGCGAGAAGCCCCGCTTCGCCACGAGGCGGGTTCCGGCGCATCAGGAGATCTGCCTCGGCGGTGTCACGGCATCACACCTGGTCCTGCCGATCGTGCGGCCGGAGTAACGGTGCCCCGGGCATGCCGCCACGCCGGCAGATCAGCGGCCGGTAAAATTCGGGGTCCGCTTCTCGAGGATTGCGGCGACACCCTCGCGGTGATCCTCGCTCAGGTGGAGCAGCGACTGGGTGGAACCGGCAAGCTCCAGTGCCGCAGTGTAGTCGCTCGTCCTGGCCTGCCGCATGAGGCGCTTGGTCGACCTGATCGCGTGCGGGGCCTTGTCGACGATGCGTGCCGCCAGTGCCCGGGCGTGGTCCATCAGTTCCGCGGGCGGGACCACCCGGCTGACCAGTCCCCATTCGAGCGCCGTGGCGGCGTCGATCGGATCCCCGGTGAAGAGCAGTTCCGCAGCCCGGCTGAATCCGACCACCCGCGGCAGCAGCCAGGTGCCGCCGTCACCGGGAATGAGCCCCAGCTTGAGGAAGGGCAGGCCGAACTTCGCCGTGTCCGAGGCAATGCGGATGTCGGCCATGCAGGCAATGTCGCAACCCAGGCCCATCGCCGGTCCGTTCACCGCGGCGATCAGCGGCACGTCCAGCTCGTAGACGGCGTGCGCGATCCGATGGACGTTGTACTGGTACTGGTCGCGCAGACGGGTGCCGCCGCCTGCGAAGGCGCCGGTCGCCTCGTGCATCGCCTTGAGGTTGCCGCCCGAGGAAAAGGCGCGGCCCGTCCCGGTCAGGATCACGCAGCGGATCTCGGGATCCTCGTTGATCGCCCGGAAGGTCTCGGCAAACTGGTTGCCGTCGCCCAGTTCGCCGATTGAGTTGAGAATCGCCGGCCGATCGAGGGTGACGATGGCCAGGTGCCCTTCCCGCTCGACCCGGAACAAGGGGGCGTCGGCCTGGCCGTCGGCAGGAGTTCGCGCTGTCATTGGCCTGTCACGCTCCGCTCGTGGCGCGCTTCCAGTCGCGCTTGATCTTCTTGGCGAGGCTCCACTTGTGCACCTCGGTGGGGCCGTCATAGATCCGGAACGCGCGCACCTCTCGGAACACCTGCTCGACGATGGTGTCGCCGGTAACGCCCAGCCCCCCCATCACCTGGACGCAGCGATCGGCCACCCGCATCAGGGCTTCGGACACCGCCACCTTCGCCATCGAGCTTTCCACGACCCCGGCCGAGCCCGTATCCAGCACGGAGCCCGCCCAGTCGGTCATCAGCTCAGCCTGCTGCAGGTCGATCAGGTTCTCGGCCAGCATGAAGCCGACCCCTTCATGATCGATCAACAGCTTGCCGAAGGCCTCGCGCCGGTTGGCATAGTCGGCCGCGATCTCGTGCGCGCGGGTGCAGGCCCCGTGCCAGCGCATGCAGTGCGAAAGCCGCGCCGGGCTCAACCGGACCTGGGCATACTTGAATCCCTCGCCCGCTTCCCCCAGCATCTGGTCGGCCGGCACCCGCAGGTTCTCGATCCTGATGGTGGCGTGGCCGCCAGGCATCGAGTTGTCGATGGTGTTGGGAATGCGTTCGATGACGATGGCCGGATCAGGCAGGTCGACCACGAACATGCAGGCGCCGCCCGCCGACGGCGCATCTTCGGATTTCGCCATGACTATGCCGACTCTGGCGCCCTGCGCGCCGGTGATGAAGGCCTTGCGCCCGTTCACCACCCAGTGGTTGCCGTCCCTGCGGCAGACGGTCTTCATCATCGACGGATCCGACCCGGCGCCGCCGTCCGGCTCGGTCATGAAGAAGGCGGAACGGACTTCGCCCGCGACCATGCGGTCAAGAAAGCGCTGCTTGATCAGTGGCCCGCCGACCTTACCGAGCAGGAACATGTTCCCTTCGTCTGGCGCGCTGACGTTCATCGCCAGCGGTCCGAGCGGAGACAGGCCGGACTTGCGCAGTACGCAGGCGGTCTCGACCTGGGTGAGGTGCGTGCCGTCGTCGAGGATGTGCGGGGTCATCACTCCTGCGGCCGTCGCCTTGGCGCGCAGCTCGTTCACCAGCTCCTCGGTCGGCGCTCCGTGGTGGTCGCGCCGCGGGTCCTGTTCATAGGGGATGACGACATCGCGCACGAACCGCTCGACCCGCTCCGCGATCGCGCGGGTGCGGGGCCAGTCGGGCAAGTGCGCCTGGTTCACGTGATCTGCCTGCAAAAACCCCTCCTGAACTCACCCGGATGCGCAATGCGAAAGGCAGGGGCAAGCCGGCTGGCCACCTCCGCCATGCCGCGGCTCACGCGTCGAAATCTGCTTCCGTGCTTTGCCGGAGCTGCTCGATCGTCACCCCCGGCGCCAGTTCGACCAGCCGGAAGTGCCCGGTCCGGTTCGTCCGCTTGAACACGGCCATGTCGGTGATCAGCGTATCGACCACATTGAGGCCGGTCAGCGGCAGCTGGCACTTCTTGCGGAACTTGGGCGTTCCATCGCGCGAGGTGTGATCCATCAGGACGATCACCCGCCGCGTCCCGCTGACGAGGTCCATCGCCCCGCCCATTCCCTTGACCATCTTCCCGGGAATGATCCAGTTCGCCATGTCGCCGTCTTCGCTGACCTCGAGCGAGCCGAGTACCGTGGCATCCATGTGCCCGCCGCGGACCATGGCGAAGCTCTCTGCCGACGAGACATAGCTCGTGCCGGGCAGTTCCGTGATCGTCTCCTTGCCGGCGTTGATAAGGTCGGGATCGACCTCGTCCGCGGTCGGATAGGGCCCGAGGCCGAGCATGCCGTTCTCGGACTGGAGAGTGATCCCCAGATCGTCCGGCAACTGGGACCCGATCAGCGTCGGAATCCCGATGCCGAGATTGACGTACCAGCCTTCGCCAAGCTCCTTGATGGCCCGGGCGGCAATTTGTTCGCGTGTCCAGCCCACCTCAGTTCTCCGCTCGCGTAACCAGCTTTTCCATCCGCTTCTCGTTCACGTCCGCGGGAACCAGGCGCTGGATGTAGATCCCGGGGGTATGCACGTCGTCGGCGCCGATCGCGCCGGCCGGCAGGAACTCCTCCACCTCGGCAATGGTCATGCGCGAACAGGTTGCAACCACCGGATTGAAGTTCCGCGCGGTCTTGTTGTAGCGCAGGTTGCCCAGCGCATCGGTCTTCGCCGCCTTGACCAGCGCGACATCGGCCGTCAGTGCGGTTTCCATGATGTATCGCTCGCCGTTGAACACGCGCTCTTCCTTGCCTTGCGCAACCTGCGTTCCCACGCCAGTCCGTGTGTAGAAGGCGGGAATGCCCGCCCCGCCGGCGCGGATCCGCTCCGCCAGGGTGCCCTGCGGGCAGAACTCCAGCTCTATCTCGCCGGTCAGGTGCTGCCGCTCGAATTCCTTGTTCTCGCCGACGTAGGAAGAGATCATCTTGCGGATCTGGCGCGTCTGCAACAGCAGGCCAAGGCCCCATTCATCGACGCCGGCATTGTTGGAAATCACGGTGAGGTCCCGCACTCCGCTGTCGCGGACGGCGAGAATCAGCGTCTCCGGTAGACCACACAGACCGAACCCTCCTACCGCCAGGGTCATGCCGTCGAACAGCAGCCCTTCCAATGCCGATGCAGCACTGTTGTAGCGCTTGTTTGTCACTCTGAACGACTCCCGTGAATCATGATTTGATCACCCACCCTCGGCCCGACGCCCATGTAGCGGGGCCGACTGAAGCGCCGACGATACCACGCCGCCAGCACCGCCGACCATAACGCCCCCTCGCCAGTTTGCTGCCATCTTCCGCAGGTTGAACCAAGCTAGCTCTTGCGTAATCGGCTGTTCACTTTTATCCGTCAGCGCGTCTATCTATCCCTCGTTAGGTCGCGGCACAATGGGTTTTATGACGCCCTATTCCCTAACCGGCCACGTGAAATCAGGTTTTCTGGAAGGATAACTGCAATGACGTCCAGCGTAGCGAAGCTGAGCAACCTGACCATTCCGGTGATCGCGGCGCCGCTATTCCTTGTTTCCGGGCCGGACCTCGTGATCAATTGCTGCAAGGAGGGTGTGGTCGGCACCTTCCCGTCGCTCAATCTGAGGACGGCCGCTGGCTTCGAGGAGTGGCTGGTCCAAATCAAGGGCGCACTTGCCGCCCACGATGCCGCGGAGCCCGGTCGTCCCGCTGCCCCATTCGGCGTCAACATTATCGCTCACAAGACCAACACCCGGCTCGAGGAAGACATGGCGCTGGTAGAGAAGTACGAGGTTCCCCTCGTGATCACCAGTGTCGGCAATCCGTCCCAGATTGTCGAGAGAGTTCACCGCTATGGCGGACTGGTGTTCCATGATGTCACGACGCCCGAATGGGCAAAGAAGGCCATCGCTGCCGGAGTCGACGGCATCATTCTAGTATGCGGCGGTGCCGGCGGCCACGCGGGCGTGCTCAATCCCTTTGCCTTCCTGCCACAGGTGCGTGAGTTCTACGATGGCACGATCGCGCTCGCCGGCTGCATCTCCGACGGCCGCTCAGTCTATGCCGCCGAGGCGCTTGGCGCCGATTTCGCGTATATGGGCACTCGGTTCATCGCGACGGAAGAGAGCATGGCCAGCGATGCCTACAAGGAAATGCTGGTTGACGAGGGCCCCACGGACCTCGTCTATACGCCTGCATTTTCAGGTATTCCCGCCAATATGATGCGTCGCAGCATCATTGAGAATGGAATGGATCCCGACAATTTGCCGACGAAGGATCACATCGACCTTGGCGAGGAATTCAATCACGAAGCCAAGGCATGGCGTGACATCTGGACGGCAGGTCAGGGCGTTGGTGCCATTCACGACGTGCGCCCTGTCAAGGAAGTCGTCCAGCACATGACGCGGGAGTATCGCGCTGCCAAGGAGCAAGCGGCACGCAAATTAACAGCGACCGCAGGCTGAAGCGTGGGTGAAGCAGAGTTGCAAAGGAAATAGCGTGACCATCCCATCCCTGTTCGACGGCCGGCTGTCGGTCCCCGCGATTGCGGCCCCTCTGTTTATCATCTCCCAGGTGGATCTGGTCACGGCTATCTGTCGGTCCGGCATGGTCGGATCATTTCCGTCGCTCAACGCCCGGCCATCCGGAGTGCTCGAGCAGTGGCTGCGCCAGCTGACGGACAATCTCACCCAGCGTGATGCACCTTACGCGGTCAATCTCATTGTCCACAAAAGCAATTCGCGGCTTGAGGAAGATCTCGCCCTCTGCGTGAAATATCGCGTCCCGATGATCATCACCTCGCTTGGTGCTCGCGAGGACGTCAACGACGCCATTCACTCCTACGGCGGCATCGTCTTCCATGATGTGATAAACGACCAATTCGCGCGCAAAGCTATTGCCAAGGGCGCTGACGGGATCATCGCGGTCGCCACCGGCGCAGGAGGACACGCGGGGACGACCTCCCCGTTTGCCCTGGTCCAGGAGATAAGGACCTGGTTCGACGGCCCGCTGGCCCTGTCCGGCTCGATCGCCACCGGCGACGCCATTGCCGCGGCGCAGGCCATGGGTGCCGATCTCGGTTATATTGGCTCGCCGTTCATTGCGACGGATGAGGCCGTCGCCGATATCCGTTACAAGACCATGATCACCGAATGCTCGTCTGGGGACATCGTTTACTCCGACCTGTTTACCGGGGTTCACGGGAATTACCTGAGGCCCAGCATCCTCGCCAATGGCATGGATCCGGATAAGCTTCCGTCATCCGATCCATCGGCCATGAACTTCGATCCTGACAGGCCCACGGTCAAGCCCTGGCGGGATGTGTGGGCCAGTGGCCAGGGTATCGGACCCGTCACGGAAATCGTCCCAGCGGCCCAGCGCGTGCAACGCTTGGCTCGTGAGTATCAGGCGGCTGTTGCCCGCCTTGCCGCGACCGCCCCGCGCTTCACCCCGCGATGACTGCGACCGGGGGAGTGGAGCTGGCCCGGTTTCTGAAGACTTGGCCGCAGAGCAAGCTTGCACAAGCAAAGGGCCTGAGAGAACTGCGGCTTTTGGCTGAAGAACATGGCCGCGCCATTCCGGTCCCCGCCGGCTGCCGCGTCGATCCGATCGAAACTGATGGCGTGAACGGCGAATTGCTTGTTCCTGCCGGGGCAGACCGTACCGCGGCAATACTGTACCATCATGGCGGCGGCCACGTCTTCGGCAGTCCGGCCGAGCATAGGCACCTTGTTGCCCGCATTGCCGAAGCAACGGGTCTGCCAGCTTACAACATGGCCTACCCCCTGGCTCCCGAGAATCCGTACCCGGCAGGCCTGGACCAGGCACTGCTGAACCTCCGATTCGTGCTGAGCCAAGGCATCTCACCTGGCCGGTTGATTGTCGCTGGCGACTCGGCAGGTGGCAATCTCACGGCCGCAATGCTGCTCCGTGCCGCGCAGGCAGGACTTCCGATGCCCGCGGGCGCTTACCTCATCAGCCCCTGGCTCGATCTGTCCAAGATCCCGGCAAGTCACGATCTGAGCCGAGATCCGCTGCTCGTGCCCGAAGCGATCCAAGTTTGGGGCGAGCTCTATCGTGCGGGACACGATGCGACTGCGCCGGACGTTTCGCCGGTTTTCGCCGAGCTCGGGAATTTCCCGCCTACCTTGATCCAGGCCGGGGGCGCGGAAATGCTTCTCCCCGACGCTCTCGCCTTCACGCAACGGCTGGAGCAAGCCGGCAGAGACGTGCACCTGTCGGTCTGGGAAGACATGGTTCATGCCTGGCCGCTGTTCCATCCCGACCTACCGACGACCAGCGCCGCCGCATTGGCAGAGGCCGGAGGCTGGGCAGCTCGACTGTTGGCAGGTTAGTCAACTATCAGGCAACCTCGGTTCTGACCGGGTTTGTTTGCAAGACCTTCGCTGCACCGGCACATTTCCACCGACAGGCTGGCATCCGGCGCCGTATGCTAACAAACGAACGCCGGTTCGGGTAAACACCGTTCCCCAGCCCAGGCGCTCCGCTATCAACTCGCGCCGATGCGCTCCGCCTGCTCCCACGCGATACGGATCAGCTTTGGAAGCGTTTTCACGCGCTGCTCCGCCTGAGCGTTGGCAGCAGTGCCCCTGATAACACGGCCCTTGATGCCGTGGAAAATGGCCGCGAGCCGGAAGAAATTGAAGGCAATCGCGAAGTCGTAGCCGGGCAGGCTGTCCCGACCGCGACGCCGGGCGTAAGCGGCGGCATATTCCTCTTCGCTCGGAATATTGAGGGCGGCCAAGTCCTCGCCCTCCAGCCCGGCCACGATGTCGGCAGGCATGCGGTACATCATCGCGTGGTACGCGAAATCGGACAGGGGATGGCCGAGCGTGGACAACTCCCAGTCGAGAACGGCCAACACCCGCGGCTCGGTCGGGTGGAAGATCATGTTGTCGCAGCGGTAATCGCCATGGGTGATGCCAACCTCCTCACCCGGAGGAATATGATCGGGCAGCCATTCGATCAGCCGGTCCATCAGCGGGTCGCGTCCGGCGTCAGCGTCCTCCAGGTACTGCCGCGACCATCGCGATATCTGCCGCGAGAAGTAGCTGCCCGGCTTGCCATAGTCGGCAAGGCCGATCGCCGCCGGATCGAACGAATGGAGCTGGGCAATGGTCGCGTTCATGGCGTCGAAATAGGCTGGCCGCTCATCTCGCCCGACATCCCGGAAGGTAGCGTCCCAGAAGATCCGGCCTTCCACCAGCTCCATGACGTAGAACCACGTGCCGATGACCGCGTCGTCGGTGCACAGCCCCAGCACCTGCGGGACCGGGAACCCGGCGCCGTGCAGGGCGGACATGACCCGTGCCTCGCGCTCGACGGCGTGCGCACCTTTCAGCAGCATGCCCGGGGGCTTTCGCCGCATCACGTAGGTCCGATCCGGCGTGATCAGCTTGTAGGTGGGATTCGACTGCCCGCCCTTGAACTGTTCGACGGTTAGCGGCCCACTGTAACCTTCAATGTGCGCGCCCAACCACCGGTCCAGCGCTGCTTCGTCGAACCGGTGGTCTGCCCGGACCGCGGATGTCCCGGAGTTCTGCTCGACGATCGGATCCATCACCCGCGGCTCTTTGCCATGCCGAGCGCCTGCTCGGCAGTGAGGCTACGATGGATCTCGCTCGTGCCGCCATAGATTGTTGAGCCATAGGCACGGCGATGGCTGAGTTCGAGCGTACCAAGATCATCCCGGCCGACCCGCAGCGCATCGGGGCCGATGAGTTCGCGCAGTTCCCACGAACTTGCCAGATGGGCCTCGGTCACCGCGAGCTTGGACAGCGGCCCGCCCCACCGGGTGTGCACACCCATCTCCGACTGGTACAGGACCCACAGGCCGAACGCTTCGCTGATGTGGAAGCGGGCGAAGACCTTCGCGATCCCGGCGCGCACATCCGCCCGGTCTGCAGGGAAGATGCCATTCACCGACGTCTTGGCCCAGCGCATGGCCGATTTCATCATCGGCACCTGGCCAAGGAAAATCGACGCGGCCGCGGCGTGTTCCAACAGCAGGGCCGCCGACATGATCTTCAGGCCGCCATTGACCTCGCCCAGCCGATAGGTGTCCGGCACCCGCATGTCGGCATAGAAGGTGATGCTCGTCCGCTCGTCCTGATAGGTGTCGACCGTCTGGAAGCTGAAACCCGGAAGCCGCGTCGGCACGGCGAACATGGTCAGTCCCTTGGGGCCAACGGCGTCGGGATCGGTGCGCGTCAGCAGGAACACGTAATCGGCATAGGGCCCGCCGGTCGTCCACATCTTGGATCCGTTGATGATCCAGTCGTCCCCGTCACGAACGGCCCGTGTCCGTGCGGCGAAGATGTCCGAACCGCTGCCCGGCTCGGAAAAGCCGAGACTGCAGGCAACCTCGCCTCCGCGCACGCGGGGAACGATCTCGGCCTTCGCCTCCTCGCTGCCGAACATGTAGACCATGCGCCCGATCCAGTCGGTCGTGGTCAGGAGGTGCGTGGTATAGCCCTGCGCTTCGAGCGCATCGAACACCGCAAAATTCTTGACTGCCGCACGGCTGATCTCCGGATCATCCGGCCAGCCGAAAAAGAGCACCCCGGCCTGGCCCAGCTTGCGCATGAATTCCGGATTGTGGCTGGCAGTGGAATGGTGCGCCTTCCGGCGCATCTCGTCCGTCATTTCGGCATTGCACAGCGCAGTGACCTTCCGATGCAGTTCAAGCGCATAGTCCGGCAGGTTGAAGTCGATCGGGCAATTGCCCGGCGGCGGCAGGGCGACCCGCTTGCCCGCGAACAGGCGTTCGCCCGCTTCGTCCAGCGCCGCCCGCGCAGTCCCGCCGCACAGGACGAGGCCCACGGCGCGCTGGTGGTAGAGATGGACGTCGTATTCGATGCTCAGGCCATAGCCGCCGAAGGTCCGCATCGCCTGCCCGACGGTCTGGACGATCCGCTCGGCAATCGACCACCAGACGAGCGCGGACAGCGGCTGCGCGGCCTCGTGGCCGGTGGCATTGGCCCAGACGGCCTTCCACAGCAGGAGGCGCGCCGATTCCGTCTCGACGGCCGAGTTGGCCAGCGGGTGCGAAACGCCCTGGAAGCTGCCGATCGGGCGTCCGAAGGCATGCCGTTCGTTGGCATAGTCGGCCGCCATCTGGGTCGCGCGCGACTGCAGGCCGATAAGGAAAGCGGCGGTCAGCAGCCGCCATTCCTCATGCCCGGATTCGTAGAGCCCCCTGGCTTGGTCGCCCGTGGCGAGGACGGTCCGGCCCGTCTCGGCGGCCGTGGTCATGCTGGATGCCGGAATTCCGCCACCCGGGGCATCGGCCACCATCGGTGGCGTCCGCTCGATCGCGACAAGCTCGCCGCCGGCGAGACCAATCACGATATCGGCGATCGCGCCCTGCGAGACGATCTGCCCCGGGTGGTCGTCGAAGGGGGTGAGCGCGAGCGCCGCCTTGGCGGAACCATCGAGCAACCGGGCCAGCATGCCTGCCCCGCGCTCACCGGCCTCGCTCAGCAGCCTGGCGCAGACGACCACATCGACCAGCGGAACCGAGGCGAGATAGCGCCCGGCCTCCTCGACCACCACCGCACAGTCGAGCAGGGAAAAGCCAAGGCCGCCGCTTGCCTCCGGGACGCGCATCGCGGGCGCGCCGAGTTCGACCAGTTGCGCCCACAATTGCGGATCGAACCCCAGCGGCTTGGCCTCGCGGAGCCGCTGCGACGTGCTTTCCGCCCGGAACAACTTGCCGAAAGTGTCCTTCAGCAGGTTCTGGTCGTCCGTCAGCTGCAGATACATTTCGCCTCCTCTAACCCCTGCTCACCTGCACCGCGCTCAGCGCCCCTTCCAGACCGGCGGCCGCTTCTCGGCGAAGGCGCGCGGCCCTTCCTGCGCATCTTCGCTGGCATAGGCCTCGCGGTAGATCTGCCAGGCCATTTCCAGGCCGGTATCGCAGCCGACGCTCATCGTGGTGAGCAGTGCCCGCTTGCCGGCGATGACCGAGAGCGGGGCATTGTCGCGGATCGTCTTTGCCAGTTCCATCGCCCGCGCACGAACTGCGTCGGGCGTATCCTCGAGATAGTTGACGAAGGCCAGGTCGTGGAAACGCTCGATCGGATAGAGCTGCGCGGTCAGCACCATTTCCATCAGCAAGGGCTGCGGCAGCATCCACATGAGCGGCATGCCCCACGGCGAACCGCGGCCGATCTTGCTCTCGGTGATGCCAACCTTGGTGCCCTTCAGGCCCACGCGGATGTCGCAGTTGAGGCTCATCAGCATGCCGCCCGCCATCAGGTGGCCCGTCATCGCGGCGATGATCGGGACCTTTACCCGCCGCATGCGATAGTGGAACGGATCCTTGAAGAAGGTCAGGATGTCCTCGCCGGTCTCCTGCTTCATGCGGGCGGCCTCCTTGAGGTCCTGTCCCGCGCAGAAGGTGCCGCAATCTGCCGACGTGAGGATGACTACGCGGACTTCCGGCGTCTCGTCGATCTTTTCCCAGAGCTTGTAGAGCCCGTTGCCCACCTCGATGGACAGCGAATTGCGCTGTTCGGGGCGATTGATCGTCACGGTGCAGATACCGTCCTGCACATCGCACAGAAGGACGCCTTCCGTTCGACGCAACGCTTCTACCGACATTCCTGATTCTCCCGCGATTAACGTGCCCGCTTGGGCATTCCCGCATGCATGAGCTTGCCTGACAGCGGCCGGTCGATGATCCGCTCGGCCATGAGCGATGCCTCGATCAGCGCCGGCAGGTCGATACCCGTTTCTATGCCCATCTCGTGGCACATGAACACCATGTCCTCGGTGCAGATGTTGCCGGCCCCGTGGCTGTTGGCATGATTGGCGAACGGACAGCCGCCCAGGCCCGCAACCGAACTGTCGAACATGTCGACGCCCATCTCCAGCGCAGCGTAGAAGTTCGCCGCGCCGAGGCCGCGCGTGTCGTGCAGGTGCAGGCCGATCGGCGCATCGGGTTCGCGGTCGCGGACCGCCCCGATCCGGCGCTTCAGGTCCTCCGGGTTGGCCCAGCCAACTGTGTCGGCGAGGATGATGCGGGGCAGCGGCAGCCCGCGCTCGCGCGCCAGGTCCACAGCATAGACCGAGGTCTCGACGACCGTCTCGAGCGGGATATTGCCCTCGAAGTTGCACCCGAAAGCGGTGAGGATGTAGGCCTGTTCGTAGGGCACCCCGTCGGCAACGTACATGTCCACCAGTTCCGCCTGCCGCTGGCGCATCTCGGCGACCGAGCAGTTGTTATTCTTCTGGCTGAACGTCTCGGTGTTGTAGAGCAGGATCTTGCCGTCCAGGAAGATGTTCGGCGTGGTGGTGGCGCGGCGATAGCCGTTCGCGTTGAGCCACAGGCCGGTATACCTGACCCCCTCGATCGGCGTGATCGCCGCGAAGAGCTCATGGATGTCGGCCATGCTGGGGACGGCACGTGGGCTGACGAACGATCCCACCTGCACCTGCGGCAGGCCACTGGCCGCCAGCGCATTGATCAGCGCCACGCGATCCTCAAGCGCAAACAGGCGCTTCTCGATCTGGAAGCCCTCGCGCGGGCCCTCCTCATGGAAGATCACTCTCTTGGGAAGGTCGCTCACTTCGCTTCCTCCTGCTGCATGGGCTCGATTTCGACCACCAGAACGTTACGCTCGATCATGTCGCCTTCCTGGCAGTGCACCGCGGTCACCATACCGTCGCAGGGAGCGGCGATGGTGAGCTCCATCTTCATGGATTCCTGCAGAACGATGGCCTCGCCGGCGGTAACCGCGTCACCGGGGCAAACGTTCACCCGGATGACCAGGCCCATCATGTCGGACATGACCCGGCCATCGCTGGCCGTCCCCGACAGGTTCCCGGCGAGCGGGTCCCTGGCCACGAATTTGTGGGCGCCGGAGGCCGCGGCCAGATAGACGACATCATCGCCCAGCCAGGCGCGGCACGTGATCGTTCGACCGTCGATCGCCGCGGTGAAATGCCCCGGCTCGATCTCGGTGAGGTCGACGAGGACGGGATCCCCATCGACAGTTATCGCAAACTTGCCCGGTTCCACCACGTGGCGGTGCAGGTGGTACTTCTCGCCCCGGACCTCCAGCAGCGTGGCGCCCAGCCAGTCGGTTCCGGCCTGTCCGGTCCCATCCGCGGCTCGCCACGACGTGAACAGCGGCGAGCGCCATGCCCCGCCGTCCGCCTGGGCAAGCGCGTCCCGGAAGGCAACCGCCCCGGCAATCGCGACCAGCGCGGGTTCGGGCGCCTGACCCAGCCGCATCGCCGGCAGCTCGCGGTCGATGTACCGGTTGTCCACCTCGTCGGCGATCACCCGCTCGTCACTGCTCAGTGCCGTCAGCAGGCCAAGGTTGGTTTCCACGCCCAGAACGGTCGTGTCCATGAGCGCGCGGCGCAGCTGCGCGAAGGCCGACCTGCGGTCAGCGGCATGGACGATGATCTTGGCCAGCAGCGAATCGTAATGCGGCGTGATTTCGCTGCCGGACGCGACTCCTGTTTCGAGCCGCACGTTCCTGGTCGGCGCCACGAAGGTCCGGATCGTGCCCGTGGAGGGCAGGAATTCCTGTGCCGGGTCCTCGGCATAGAGCCGGGCCTGGAGGGCATGGCCGTTCATGGCGACGGCGGACTGCTCGATCGGCAGGGCGCCGGCCTCGGCGACCCGCAGCTGCAGTTCGACAATGTCGATGCCCGTTATTTCCTCGGTGACCGTATGCTCGACCTGAAGGCGCGGATTGCACTCCAGGAAGTAATACCGGTCGCCCGAGACGAGAAACTCGAACGTGCCGGCACTGCGGTAATTGACGCTCGCGGCAAGCCGCACGGCGTCGGCGGTGATCTGTTCGCGCAGGCTGGCGGTCAGGTGCTGCGCCGGGGCTTCCTCGATAATTTTCTGGAACCGGCGCTGCAGCGAACATTCGCGTTCGAACAAGTGCAGCACCTTGCCATTGCCGTCACCGATGACCTGGACTTCGACATGCCGGGCCGCGGCGACGAAGGTTTCGATTATCAGGTCTGCCCGGCCGAAGGCCGACTTCGCCTCGCGCATCGCGCTTTCGATGGCATCGGCAATCCCGTCGTGGCTGTGGACGATCCGCGACCCGCGGCCACCGCCGCCGGCAACTGCCTTCAGCATCAGTGGCAATTGCATGCCTCTGGCGCGCTCCACCAGGTAGGCCGTGTCGGCCGAAGGTTCGTCCGTCCCCTCGATTATCGGCACGCCGGCAGCGGTGGCGAACACCTTGGAAGTGGCCTTGTCGCCGAAATCGGCCAGCGACTGCGGCGGCGGCCCAACGAAGATCAGGCCCGCATCCTCGACCGCCGCAGCAAATTCAGGGGATTCGGCGAGGAAGCCGATCCCCGGATGAATGGCGTCGGCTCCGGCCTTCCGTGCTGCCGCAAGGATCGCCGGAATATTGAGATAGCTGGCCGAAGGCGCGGAATCGCCGATCTCGTAGGATTCGCCAATCTCGCGCACGTGCATTGCGTCACGGTCGGCCACTGAGTGGACCGAGGCGACATCGATGCCCAAGCGGCGGCAGGTCCGGGCGACCCGGATCGCGATCTCGCCACGATTGGCGATAAGGAGTTTGCGGATCATCACGGTCACATTCTCAGCACGCCAAAGCGCGTTTCGGGCGGCGTTGTCCGGGCGGCGAGATCAAGCGCCAGGCCCATGACCGCCCGGGTTTCGACGGGGTCGATGATGTCATCGAGCCAGATGTGCGACGAGAAGTTATAGATGTTCTGGAACGCATCGAACTCGCCGGCGATCTGGGCGCGGAACGCCGCCTCCTCGTCCGCCGGCCATTCGATCCCGTCGCGGGCGCGCTTGGCCCGCTGGACCATGGCCAGGGTCGTCGCGGCCTGATCCGGTCCCATCAGCGCTGCCCGGCCATTCGGCCAGCCGAACGCCAGCGTCGGCTCGAACGGCCGGCTGCACATCCCCATGTAGCCAGCACCGAAGGAGTTGCCGATTATGATGTTGTACTTGGGCACGTTTGCAGACGACATGGCCGTGATCATCTTCGCCCCGGCCTTGGAAATGCCGCCGGTCTCCGCGTCGCGGCCCACCATGTAGCCTGTGATGTCGGCCATGAACAGGAGTGGGATGTTGCGCTTGCAGCACAGGTCGATGAAGTGCACCGCCTTGAGTGCGCACTCGGTGAACAGCACCCCCTGGTTGGCGAGAATGCCCACCTCAAACCCGTTGATCCGCGCGAAGCCGCAAAGCAGCGTGCTGCCATAGAGCGGCTTGAAATCGTCAAAGTCGCTGTCGTCCACGATCCGCGCCAGGATCTCGCGCGTGTTCGTCGGGATGCGCGGGTCCTTGCTGATAATGCCGTAGAGTTCGGCCGGATCATACCTTGGCGGAACCGAGGCCGAAGGCGGGCGCACGAACGTGGGCTGTCCCGGCAGGTCGCGCACCAGTTCGCGCATGATCCTCAGCGCGTGGCGATCGTCTTCCGCAAGGTGGTCGGTGACCCCGCTGACGCGCGAATGCATGTCGGCGCCGCCGAGCGTTTCGCGATCGATCTGCTCGCCCGTCGCCGCGAAGACGATCTCCGGTCCGCCAAGGTGCATGTAGCCTTGCTGCTGGACGATGATCGTCTGGTCCGACAAGGCCGGGATATAGGCGCCGCCGGCCGTGCAAGCCCCGTGCACGCTGGCGATCTGCGGGATCCCGTCGGCCGACTGGCGCACGATCTGGTGAAACACCGTGCCGAACTGCCCGACATCGGGGAAGATGCCGGCCTGCTCGGGCAGAAAGGCTCCGCCTGAATCCACCAGCGTCAGGTTGGGAAGGCCATGGCGCCATGCGATCTGCTGGGCCCGGACGTGCTTGCGGCAGGTCTGGCTGAAGTAGGTCCCGCCCTTCACCGTCGCGTCGTTGGCAATGATCATGCAGGCGCGCCCGCTGACCATGCCGATCCCGGTGACCAGCCCCGCCCCCAGCGGGGCGCTCGAATCCGGCGTATCGCCGGCCAGTGTGCAGACCTCAAGGAACGGCGACCCCGCGTCCAGGAGCGCATCGACGCGCTGCCGGGCCAGCATCTTGCCCGCGCCGACATGCCGCGCCTTGGCAGCGGCGTCACCGCCTGCACGAGCAACACTGCGCTTCTCCCGCAGTTCGCCGATCAGCGCGCGGTAATGCTGTTCGTTGTCCCGGAAGCCAGGTGACCGGGTGTCAATTTTGCTGGAAATCACCGGCACGACAATCTCTCCACGCCATCTCCGCCGATAACACACTGATTGGCGCCAATCCGTGCAAGCGCAGAGGAGCCCGACCCCTCGCCGAGGCTCCCTCGATGCGCATGCTAGCCCCGAGGTCCTGAACGATCGGTAGATAGAGATCGCATCGATAACAAGGAAAAACGAAACGGTGCTGATCGGGGCTGCACAGGCCGGCTCGGCATTTGCCTTGCCCTTTGGCGGGTGCAGGACTAAGCAGGCGGGGAGCGCGTGCGTTTTTGGCACTGTGGCTCTGGTGCAAAAGGCTAGAAACTTCCTGAAATGAGTGATGAAAGAAGCACCAAGCAGCGCATTCTAGACATGGCTGCCGCCTCATTTCGAACAGATGGTCTCGCGTTCACGAGCATGGCGGATCTGGCGAAGATCACCGGCGTGAAGACCAGCAGTATCTATTATTATTTTCCGTCGAAGGACGCCCTGATCGAGGAGACGTTCCGCATCGGGATCGAGCTCGTTCATAGCAAGGTGCAGGAAGCGCTCGAAAGCGTCGGCCCTGGTGCCACGCACCGCGAACGGTTCAATGTTGCGTTCGCCGCCCATCTGTCGGCATTGCTGGGCGAGAATGATTATTCGTCGGCAAATATCAAGAACTACTCCCATGCGTCGGTCGAGGTCAGGAAGAAAAATCGGGAGGTCCGGGCCAAGTATGGGCGGTTATGGATGTCGCTCCTCAAGGACGCCCAGGCTGACGGTGCGATTGGCGATGATGTAAACCTCTCGATGGTGCGGATGCTGCTCATCGGTGCCATGAACTGGGCGACTGAGTGGTATTCCCCGAAGGGGGGAACCATCCCGGAGATAGCCGAATGCCTCTGCCGCATGCTTGACGGCCTGGCACCCCGGCCCGCCGGCGCCGCGGCCGTGAGCCATCAGCCGGCCTGATCGGCAAGCAACTGGCCCAAACCACTGGCATGCAGTGCCCGCCGATGCCGGACATCTGCCTGGCGGGGAGCGAACGGCCGTTGCCGGTGTCGAGATGGAGACGGGTGGGTTCGGGTTGACCCGGTCGCTTCTGAACCCGGGCGCCATCCGGTGCGGCCTGATAATGTGAGTGAAACGCGATGGATCAGTGGCAATTGAGCGGCAAGGTCGCACTTGTGACGGGAGCCTCGTCGGGGCTGGGTGCACATTTTGCGGCTACGCTTGCCGCGGCTGGGGCCCACGTCATCCTGGCGGCTCGCCGGATGGATGCGATGGCGCCGGTGGCCAGTGCGATCGCGGCTGCCGGCGGCACGTGCGAAACGCTGGGCCTGGATGTCTCCGACCCCGCCAGCATTGCCGCAGCCCGAGCGGCGCTGGCCCGGACCGACATTCTCGTGAACAACGCCGGCGTGGTGCGCGAGGCCCCTGTGCTCGACCAGAGCGAAGCCGATTGGGACGTGGTGATCGACACCAACCTCAAGGGCATGTTCCTGATGTCGCAGGCGGCCGGCCGCGCCATGCGCGATCGTCGGACAGGCGGTTCGATCATCAACATCGCCTCGATCCTCGGGCTGCGCCAGGCCGGGGGTGTGCTTCCATACGCCGTGTCGAAATCCGGTGCGATCCAGATGACGAAGACGCTCGCGCTCGAACTGGCCCGCTTCGGCATCCGGGTTAATGCGCTTGCGCCCGGCTACGTGGAGACCGAGCTGAATTCAGCGTTCTGGCAAAGCGACGCCGGCAAGGCGATGATCAAGCGCATCCCCCAGCGCCGCCTCGGCAGGCTGCAGGATCTGGAGGGACCGCTGCTCCTGCTCGCCTCGGACCTGTCCGCTTATATGACCGGCTCGGTGATCGAGGTCGACGGCGGCCACCTGGTCAGCACCCTGTAGCGGAGAGTGGCGCTGTCCTAGCTGCCGGTGAAGTGCGCGGGGCGACGATCGCGATAGGCGGCGACGCCTTCCACGAAGTCGGCGGTCATCCCTGCGGCGCGCTGGAGCTTGCGTTCGTGCTGCAGCTGCTCGGCCAGCGGCAGGTCACAGGCTGCCCATGCCGCGTCCTTGATGCTGGCCAGCGACTGCGGCCCGGCAGCAAGCGCGGTCGCCAGATTCAGGGCTTCCTCCTCCACCGCTTCGTCGGGGACGACCCGGTTGATCAGCCCCCATTCGAGTGCCTGCGCGGCCGGCAGCTTGGTGCCGAGCAACATCAGTTCGGTGGCGCGTACGCGGCCGATCGCCTTGGTCAGGAGATAGCTGATGCCTCCGTCCGGAGACAGGCCGACATGGCGGAAGGCGGGGAAGAAGAAGGCGCTTTCGCCCGCCACGATCATGTCGCCGGAGCAGGCGAGGCCACAGCCCACGCCCGCCGCCGCGCCCTTGACCGCGGTGACGATCGGCAACCGCGAGGAACGCATGTCGAGCAGCAGCGGATTGAATATGCTGTGCACCCCAACCCCGACGTCGCGCTTCGGATCGTCAAGATCGAAGGTGGCATCGGCCAGGTTTGCGCCCGAACAGAAGGCCCGCCCGACCGAGGACAGCATCACGGCGCGCGCCTCGGTCTCCGCCCGGTGCAGGGCATTGAGCAACTCGCTGCCCATGAAATCGGTCATCGCGTTGAGCGTGTCCGGGTCGTTCAGGCGGATCACCGCAACATCCCCGACGCGTTCATAGATCAAGCGTTCATAGGTCACGCGTTCCACTCCACCTGCAGGGGGATTCCCATGCCTCTCAGCGCGTGAAGCTGCCGCCGCGCGCTGCCGTTTCCTTCAGCAGGGCAGAGGGCTTGAACACCTCGCCGTGCTTGGCCTCGAGTTCCTCGAGCTTAGCGACGATTTTGCTCAGGCCAACGGTGTCGCCCCAGAACATCGGGCCGCCGGTGTAGACCGGCCAGTTGTATCCGAGGATGCAGGCCACGTCGATGTCAGAGGCTCGCAGCGCGACCCCTTCCTCGAGGACCTTCGCCCCTTCGTTGACCATGGGATAGAGCAGACGGGCAACGATCTCCTCGGCAGGCTGCGGCCCGCTGGGCGCGATCCCCTTGAACCTGGCGAAGTCCGCGATCACCTGCGCCGCCACTGGCGAGGGCAGGCGATTGCGCTTGTCGTCATAGTCGTAGAACCCGCCGCCGGTCTTCTGGCCCCGCCGCCCCAGGTTCACCAGATCCCCGTGCAGCGAGCGTTCGTTGGCGTCGCGCCCGATCACGTCGAGACCGACCAGGTCGATCATCTCGAACGGTCCCATCGGGAAGCCGAAGTCGTAGATCGCCTTGTCCACTTCCGCCGGGGACAGGCCTTCCAGGACCATCGAATCGGCCAATTGCACCCGCAGCCCCATGATGCGGTTGACGATGAAGCCGGGGGCAACGCGCGACAGCACGGCAAGCTTGCCGATCCCGAGGTTCATCGCCGTGGCGATGACTTCCTTGCTGGTCTTTGCGCCGCGCACCACTTCGAGCAGGCGCATCACGTTGGCGGGCGCGAAGAAGTGCAGTCCGACCACCTGTTCCGGCCGGCCGGTGACCGCGGCAATTTCGTCGATGTTCAGGAACGAGGTGTTGCTGGCCAGGATCGCGCTGGGCTTGGCGATGCGGTCGAGCCGGGCGAACACATCCTTCTTCACCGACATCTGCTCGAACACCGCCTCGACCACGAGATCGGCCCCGGACAGGTCATCAAAGCCAACCGACGGCGTGATCAGCCCCATGCGAGCCGCGACGTCGGCCTCGGTGATGCGCCCCTTGCGGGCCGTGTTTTCGTAGTTCTTGCGGATGGTCGCGATGCCCCGATCCAGCGCCTCCTGGCTCATGTCCGCGAGGGTGACCGGAATGCCCGCGTTGAGGAAGTTCATCGCGATGCCGCCGCCCATCGTGCCGGCTCCGACCACGCCCACCGACTTGATCGGCAGGCGCTCGGTGGTCGCGGGGACGTCCGGGATCTTGCCGGCCTGGCGCTCGGCGAAGAAATAATACCGCTGCGCTTCCGATTCCACAGAATCGTGCAGCTTGTGGAAGATCTCGCGCTCCCGCCGGATTCCTTCTTCGAACGGCAGTTCCACGGCGGCCTCGATCGCCCTGATGATACCCTCTGGCGCCTTGAAGCCCCGGCTGGTCCGCGCGACAGTCTTGCGCACCTGATCGAACAGCGCGGTGTTGCCCTTGTCCGGGTCGACCTTGTCCTGCCGGTCGCGCACCCGCTTCAGCGGACGGCCCTCGGCCAGGATGCGCCGCGCGAGGGCGATCGCGGCTTCCCGCAGCTTTCCTTCTTCGGCCAGCTCGTCGACCATGCCCAGCTCATGCGCCTTGCGCGCGGGGACCGGATTGCCGCTGAGGATGATATCGAGCGCCGCCGCCGCGCCGACGATGCGCGGCAGGCGCTGCGTGCCGCCGGCGCCGGGCAGGATGCCAAGCTTCACTTCCGGCAGGCCGACCTTGGCCGAGGGGACGGCGATGCGGTAGTGGCAGGTCAGCGCCACTTCGTAGCCCCCGCCCAGCGCCGTCCCGTGGATCGCGGCAACCACGGGCTTGGACCCGTTCTCGATCATGGCAAGAGTGCTGTGGAGGTCCGGGTCTTCCATGGGTTTTCCGAACTCGGAGATGTCGGCGCCCGCGAAGAAGGTCCGGCCGCCGCAGATCAGGACGATGGCTTTGACGGTACCGTCGGCGCCAAACCGGGTGAACCCTTCGGCCAGCGCCCGGCGCACCGCGATCCCGAGTGCGTTCACCGGCGGGGAATCGATCGTGATGATCCCGATCCCGTCCTCGATCACGTATGAACCCACGTCAGTCACATTTCCCTCCTCAACACTCGCTCAGGTCTGCGCCCGTTACGCCTGGATGGCCTGTGCGCCCGTATCCCAGCTGCCGTTCGCAAAGTCGCGCAGCATGTTCTTGGCGATCACCAGTTGCTGGATCTGGGTCGTACCTTCGTAGATCCGGTAAAGCCGCACGTCCCGATAGAACCGTTCGACCTCGTATTCCGCCATGTACCCGGCGCCGCCGTGAATCTGCACGGCACGATCGGCGATCCGGCCGCAGGCTTCGGTTGCGAACATCTTCACGCAACTGGCCTCGGTCGAGAACGGCAGCCCCTTTTCCGAACGCCTGATCGTGTCGGCGATCATGCATTCGGCCGCGTAAAGCTCGGCCTTGGAGTCGGCAAGCATGGCCTGGATCAACTGGAAATTGCTGATCGCCTGGCCGAACGCCTTGCGCTCCATCGCGTAGCGCATGGCCGATTCGAGGATCCGCCGCGAATAGCCGATCGCGGCGCCGCCGACGGACAGCCGGCCGGTGTCGAGCGCGCGCATGGCGGTCTTGAAACCATTGCCCTCGACCCCGCCGAGCAGCGCGGATGCGGGCACGCGAACGTCTTCGAGGATGATGTCGCCGGTCAGCGATCCTGCCTGGCCCATCTTCTTGTCAGGCTTGGCCCGGACCAGCCCCGGAGTGTCTGCCGGCACGATGAACGCCGAGACATGGGCGTTCTTGGGCAGGTTCTCCGCCGTCGTGCGGGCCATGACCAGCACCATGTCGGCGATCGGCCCATTGGTGATGTAGCGCTTGGTGCCGTTCAGGACATAGTCCGATCCGTCGCGCACGGCGCGGGTACGCAGCCCGGCTGAATCCGATCCGCTGTCCGGCTCGGTCAATGCGAAGCACCCGACGGCGCCGCTGGCCAGCCGCGGCATCCACTCCTGACGTTGCTCCTCCGTAGCGGTAGCCTTGAACGCCGTGGCGACCATGCCGGTGCCGATCGAGATGGCCGAGCGGAACGCCGGCGCCGCCCAGGACAGCTCGATCATGGTCTCGATGTATTCGCCCATGCTGAGACCAAGGCCGCCATATTGCTGCGGTGTCGTCAGCCCATACAGGCCAAGGTCGCGCATCTCGGCGAGCAGGTCCTCGGGCACCCGGCCCTGTTCGAAGACACGCTCCTCTTCGGGCACCAGCCGCTCACGCACGAACCGGCGAACATGATCGAGGAAGGAGGCGAAGGTTTCCGGGTCCATCGCCCGCCCGCTACCCATCACCACGTCAGACACTGGCAAGCCCCACGATGGCAATCGCCGAGACGTTTTCGCACGGCTGCCCACCCAGGTTTTGGCTGAGCGCTAGGCTTGGCGGGGACTTGACCTGGCGATCGCCCGCCCGGCCCAGCAACTGCAGGTAGTTCTCGTAGATCATGCGTAGCCCCGATGCGCCGATCGGATGACCGAAACACTTCAGCCCACCGTCAATCTGGCAAGGTATCGCTCCGTCCGCATCAAACCGGCCGTCGCGCACGTCGCGCCAGGCCTGGCCTTCGTCGGACAGGAACAGGTCCTCCATTGTCACCAGTTCGGTGATGGAGAAACAATCATGAACTTCAGTCAGGTTGATCTGCTCGCGCGGGTTGGTGACGCCAGCTTCCTTGTAGGCCTTGCTCGCGGCAATCCGCGTGGTGTGGAAGTAGCTGCCGTTCCATCCGCCCGATTGCTGCATCTCCCACCCGTTGGACATGGCCACCTGCAGCGCCTTTACCGTGACGAGATCGCGCTTGCCCAGGGCACGGGCGATTTCGGGCGTCGTCACGATGGCACAAGCCGCGCCGTCGGACACGCCGCAGCAATCGAACAGCCCGAGCGGTTCGGCGATTATCGGCGCGCCGAGCACCGTATCGATGTCGATCACCTTGCGCAGATGCGCCTTGGGATTCTTGGCACCATTGGCATGCGACTTGACCGAGACATGGGCGATCGCGCGCTTGAGATCGTCCCGGCTCACGCCGTGGACGTCGCAGTAGGCCGAAGCGATCTGGGCGAAGTTGCCGGGCCCGGACCCTTCGACCCCGAGCATGTCGAGGTTGGTGCCGATCGTCCGCACCGGCAGGCCGCCGTAGCCGGTGTCCTTGAGTTTCTCGACGCCCATCGCCAGGGCAATATCCGCCGCGCCCGAGGCCACTGCATAGACCGCGCCGCGGAAGGATTCCGTGCCCGAGGCGCAGTAGTTCTCGACCTTGGTGACGCCGATGTTGGGCAGCCGCAGCGCGAACGACATCGGGATACCGGAGGAGCCGATGTTCACGACGTCATAGGCCACGCCCAGCCAGGCCGCATCGATCTGCGAAGAATCGATCCCGGCGTCGAGGATTGCCTCGTCGAAGGCCTCGACCATCAGGTCGCCGGCGTCCTTGTCCCACCGCTCCCCGAACCGGGCACAGCCCATGCCGAGGATCGCCACCTTGTCCTTGATGCCGCTGGCCATCCTATGCCTCCCTCGTCACGGGGCGGGCCTTCCAGAAATATTTCCGGAAACCGCGCATCTTGTCGAATGCCTTGATTCTGAACACCATTTCCATCTCGCTGCCCACGTCGAGCATGCCTTCCTCGACATCGGCAAACTCCACCTTGAGGCGTCCGCCGCCGTCGAAGTCGACCAGGCCGTAATAGAATGGCGGGGCCGGCGTGTAAGTCAGCGAATCCGCCGTGAAACTGATGAGCCGCGCGCGCCGGTCGGCCAAGGGGTAGTCCTCCTGGGTGGAATGGGCATGGTCGTTCGGGTTGACGCTGATCGTGCTCTTGGGGAACTGCACCGTGCCCGTGCGCGTGCATCTCCCGCCGACCAGCCCGAGCACCGCCTTGCGCTGGCGCCACAGCGGAGCGGAATACTGCTTGTAGTCCGCCTCGGCGCGCATGCCGGTTTCCAGTTCGATGATCTGGCGGTGGAATAGCCAACGCATGTAGTTGTCGTCTTCCCGTCGCCGGGCAAGATGCCCGCCAAGGCCGAGGCGTGGCCCGGCCTGCTTCAGCGCCGCAGTCGTCTCCAGCAGGATCACGTCGACCCCGTGACCGAAGCCGACCAGAACGATCTTCTCGCCCGGCTGGGCATTCTCGAGCGCGGCGACCAGCAGCACCAGCGGATGAGCGGCACCGCTGTCGCCCAATTGGCCGGCAAGAGTATCGACCACGGCTTCGGGGCGGAAACCCGCCTTCCTGGCCACCGACGCGGCCACCCCGCGCAGGTCGATGGGGATGATGGCCCGGTCGATCGCCTCGGCGCCGACCCCCAGGCTCGCCAGGCCGTCCCGGATAGCATTGACCAGCAGGCCATGGTGGCCTTCGTCGCGCACCCACCGGGCTTCCCAGCCGTAGTCGAAATCGGCTCCGGTCGCGCGGTGATGGTCGATGAAGTCGGCCGAAACGCTGTAGGAGCCGAGGTAGTTGGCGATCGCCGGGCCAGGCCCTACCAGCACGCTCGCCGCCGCATCGCCGTTCAGCAGTTCCGCCTCCGAGGCCGGGCGGGACTTGCGCATGTCCGCAGCGAGGCACAGCTGGGCCGCGCCATGGCCGCCCTCAGCGGCGCGGAAGGCTTGGATCAGGGCGCCCGTCGCAGCGCGCAGGCTGCCGCCGACATCGAGCGTGCCGACCGCGTCGTCGAGATTGAGCGCCTCCTTGACGATCCCGGCATTCTGCCGATCTGCGAAGGGCAGAGTGGTCGAGGCCAGGATCACGGTGCCGATGGTCGACCGGTCGATGCCGGATAACCCGTCGCGCGCGGCCTCGACGGCCATGGTGATGCTGTCTTCGTCCCAGTCCCCGATCGCGCGTTCGCCCTTTGCCATGCCCGCAAGCCCAGGCGCAAACCACGCGTGGGGTGCAAAGATGGCAGAACGCTTGAGGCGCTTCTTCGGAACATAGGCGCCGAAGGAAAGGATGCCGCTCATTAGATATGCTCCGCCCCAGCGTGGCCCAAATCCATACGAGCCGTGGAGGCCGGCTGGGATCGTTCGATAGCCGAACCCGGAGCCCTGCCGCTCGTTCGACGCTATTGTAGAGTTACCGACCGAGTATTCAATAGGTAATGCTGGAGTGCCCGGTCAAGGTGCGCGTCGTCCAGCCTCACACCGTGCTGTCGCCGATCATGATACCCCGCCAGCCCGGTTCCGCACCGAGGGGGCAACCATTGGAACGGCTACCTATCGAGTGATCAATTCACACCTTGCGGTTCATAGCGAATCTGGACAAGAGATCTGCCATGATGCCCCATCGTGGGGCCTGTCGCGAACGCGCCCGGCCAGGCTGAAAGGATCGAAATGCAGTTCGAAACCATTCTCTTCGAGCAGAATGACGAAGGCGTGGCCACCATCACACTCAATCGTCCGCATAAGTTGAATGCGTTCAATCAGCTGATGATCGAAGAGATGGCGGCCGCCTGGAAGATTGTCGCCGAAACCCCGGAGATCAAGGCTGCGGTGTTGCGCGCCGCTCCAGGCAAGGCATTCTGTGTTGGGGTGGACATCACCGATTACATCACCCTCTATCCCGAAGAGCCGTTTCGCGAGCGCAGTCCCGCAGGGATGATCGGCCCCAAGTCCAACTTCGTCTGGAAGCCGGTCATCGCAGCCATCAATGGGCTATGTGGCGGCGGCGCATTCTACTTCATCAACCAGGCAGACATTCTCATCTGCTCGGAAGACGCCGAGTTTTTCGACCCCCACCTCAGCTTCGGCCTGGTGCCCGCATGCGAACCCATCGGCGTATCGCATCGCATGCCTTACGGCGAGATCATGCGGATGATCCTGCTGGCAAACAAGGAGCGCATCTGCGCGGAAACCGCCCACCGGATCAGCCTGGTGACCGAAGTGCTGCCCTACGAGAAGTTGTGGGATCGCGCTGCGGAACTGGCGTCCATCATTGCAAGCCGGCCAACCCGGCCCACGCAAGCTGCCGTTCAACTCATGTGGGAATCGCTGGACCTGCCGTATTCAGCGGCGGTTCGTAACTCGTACAAGTTCCTTCAGGTCGGCGGTCCAAAAAACTACTGGGACCGGTCCGGCTACACGAAGGAAATGCCCACGACGCGGTGAAGCCGCGGAAGCGGTGGTTTCCGCCTCGGCATGCGGGCTGCCGCGGTTGCTGGAGTTCCCTCGGCGCGGGCCAGCTCGGCGTCCGCTCCGCCGCGCGCTACGATCGACGGTTCTCTTGCAGGATTGCCGGATGGCGAGAGACCAACACAAGCGTCCATGAACTGTAAGCGGACGAACAACTTCCGCCAACATCGCGGGCGTCAGCAATGGTGGTGCGGTCCAAGGAAGAATCCGTTCACGCAAGGGCCATATTAAGCTGTCTACCGGTTTTGACTGTTCTTCGCAGCTAGTGGGTAACACCCTGATCAGCCGGGTTTCGGCGTCCGGTGGAGGTTCAAGGCGGCGACAAGTGCCGCCAGGATGCCCTTCGTTGCTCAGCTGACAGTGTCCGGGATGTGTCATGTCGATCAAAAAACTCGCCGTCGCAACGCTGCTTTTGAGCTGCTCCGTCCCGGTTTCCGCCCAGGCGATTTCGGGAGACGTGCGTTGCCTGATGCTAAGCAACTTATTCACGAAGGCCGCGACTGATGATCGGGCTAAGCAGATCGCTCGCCAGACCTTCGCGTTTTACCTGGGTCGGCTGGATGGTCGCGCAACGCCGCAAGCGTTGACGGCAGCCATGCGTGCCGAAGCACCCACAATTGATCCAAAGATCGCCGGGCCCGCGATGAACGCCTGCGTTGGCCGGTTGGGGAGGTCCCAACAGGCGGTCCAGTCGGCTGGTCGCGCTCTTGTTCCGGCAAAGTAGCTCACCACTCTACTCGACCTGGTCTGCCCCGCCTCGTGCCGAACAGCCGTCATTCCGCTACCGCCAATAGCGGACATGTCTGGCTCGCGTTGACCCAGCAAATTCCCCGGTTGCGATGCGCCTCTGCGGCTGGGGACGACCAGAATGAGGACGGGCGTGCGCTCTCTTTGCCATGTCGCCCTAAGCAATCCGCGCTTCGCACGTGCGACTGCGACGGCCGTAAATACGTATGTGTTTACTCAGTACGTGTCTTCTGGGCGGTAAAACGGGTTGGGGTCAGCCCCTCAGTTCGATTAGGATTCACCGCGTAACCTGCTGACAAATCGCAGGTAGCCCGGAGAGATCGCATGCCCCCAACGGACCAGTTGACCCGTCGCCAATTCGCCGCCCTGGGCGGGGCGCTGGGGGCAGCAGCGATCGCGCCGGGTGCATGGGCTCAACCGGCAAGCGACAAAGTCGACATCGACCTGCGCAAGGTCAGCGGGTCGCTAAACCATATCTGGTCGCAGACGATGGGATCCGATCGCGCCGCGATCACATTGCGCGAGGCCTGGCGCAGGGATCTCGACCGTTGCCGAAACGAAATCGGTCTCAAGCGTGTCCGCTTCCACGGTATATTCAATGATGAGCTTGGGGTCGGGTCCGGCGGCAATTTCCAGAACGTCAACGCCGTCTACGATGGGCTTCTGGACAGGGGCGTGCAGCCGTTCGTCGAACTCAGCTTCATGCCTCGCGGTCTGGCGAGCGGCACGAAGGAATTCGGCTTCTATCGGGCGAATGTGACGCCGCCGAAATCAATCGAGCTGTGGTCCGAGTTGATCGACAAATTCATCCGCAACCTCATCCAGCGTTACGGCGCCGCCGAAGTGCGGCAATGGTATTTCGAGGTGTGGAACGAACCCAATCTCAACCCCCCGTTCTGGACCGGCACGCAGGAGGACTACTTTGCGTTTTACAAGGCGACGGCGGCAACGGTGAAGGCGGTCGATCCCGGCCTTCGAACGGGGGGACCGGCAACCTCCGCGGTGCAATGGCTGCCGCAGTTCCTCGATTATTGCGCGCGCAACGACGCCCCCGTCGATTTCGTATCCACCCACGTCTATCCCGGGGACGACCAGGCGATGATCTTCGGGCAGGCGAACAAGTTCAAGCAGTACGACGTTGTCCCCGCCGCCGTGGCACAGGCTCGCTCGCAGATCGATGCATCCACGTTCAAGGGCACCGAGCTGTGGCTCAATGAGTGGTCATCAGACAGCCCGGCGATGATCGCTCACGCGATCGTCAACAGCCTCCCCCACTGTCAGGCGATGGGCCAGTGGCAGATCAGCGGGGAATATGAGGAAATTATGGTGGCCTCCTGGATCTTCAAGGAAGGGCAGAACGGGTGGGGCATTCTCGCCCGCGGCAGCGTGGCCAAGCCGGAGTTCAACACCTACAAGCTGCTCAACCGCCTGGGTGGCCGCCGTCTGGCGGCCACCGGACCAGTCCTTGCCTCGCAGCGGGAGGGCGGCGGGTTTGCGGCACTTGTCTGGAACCTGGCCGATGTGCAGCAGGCACCCGGCATTCCCGGGGCGAGCACCAAGCGGGTGGTCGTCGGTGACCGGAAACTGATTACGGTTCGTCTTCGGGGCGCGCAAGCGGGGCAGCAAGTCAAGGTCAGCTATGTCGACCAGGTGCGGGGCTCGCCTTACCCGGCCTGGCGGTCGATGGGCTCGCCGCGCTATCCGACGCGGGCGCAGATCGACACGATCCGCACCGCCGCCGAGATTGCCCCTCCGGAGGTCCGGCCGCTGAACGCGCGTGGGGAACTGGTGCTTGATCTGCCTGCGGAGGGCGTTGCGCTTATTGAATCGGCATGACGCGGGGGGCTGGCCGCGCCGCATCCGATGGCCGGTCATATTCGGGTCCGTCTGTCGCTGATGTACTGTGAAAGAACTTTCGATGAGATCGTCACGCGCCGCTGCGGGTTGCGAAAGCCAAACTTGGGAGCACCCCGCTGCCATGCGGCGGCGGCGCCGATCAGCCGGCATTGGCGCGTTAGCCGCGATGCTGCTCAGCAATGAAGGTCCGCTGCAAGCCCAGGATATCCTGTACGCCCAGGACGGAGGCAAATCGGCGGAGGCGACCACTCTTGTCCGCGGCCCATGGCTGAACCGGCACCTCTCGCCTGATGCTCGTGCCGACGCAGCCATGGCCGCGCTGACGCATCAGGAGAAGATTGCCCTTCTGAATGCCGACCCCATCGGTGTGCCCCGTCTCGGCATCCCTGCGGTGAAGGAGACGGACGCCAGCCTGGGTGTCGCGAATATTGGCAACATGCGGAAGGGATTCGTCGCGACTGCCTTGCCGGCGTCCTTGCTCCTGGGTTCATCGTGGGATGCAGACCTGGCCTTTCGCGGCGGAGCGATGATCGGGTCCGAAGCGCGCGCCAGCGGCTTTGGCATTCTCCTTGGAGGTGGGGCAAACCTGATCCGTGACCCGCGCGCGGGCCGCAACTTCGAATATATCAGCGAAGACCCGCTACTGACCGGGGTTCTCGCCGGTCGGTCGATCGCAGGCATTCAGAGCAACAAGATAATCTCGACGATCAAGCATTTTGCGCTCAACAACCAGGAGACGGGCCGCGCCATTTATTCAGTCGACATGGACGAAAAGACCATGCGCGAAACTGAACTGCTCGCATTCCAGATCGCGATCGGGATCGGCAAGCCCGGATCCGTCATGTGCTCCTACAATCGCGCGAACGGCGTCTACGCTTGTGAAAACAGGTTCCTGCTGACGGACGTATTGAGGCGGGACTGGGGGTACAAGGGCTTTGTCATGTCGGATTGGGGCGCGGTTCACTCGACCGAAGCGCTGGTAAATGGCCTGGACCAGAAATCGGGTGGGAATATCGACACGAAGCTGTTCTTCAGCAAGGAATTGGAACCGAAGCTGGCGGACGGCACGATCCCCCGTGCAGCGGTTGATACTGCGGTGCGCCGGATACTGCGCAGCCTCTTTGCCAGCGGACTAGTGGATAGCCCGCCGATGAAAGCCGTAATCGACTATGCCGCTCACGCCGACGTCGCCCAGGTTGCGGCCGAGGGGGGCATGGTGCTCTTGCGCAACGAAGGAAATATTCTGCCTCTCACCCGCACGGCGAAGCGTATCGCCGTCATCGGCGGACATGCCGATCTCGGTGTCCTGTCGGGGGGCGGCTCGTCGCAGGTGGTGCCCGTTGGAGGTTTTGCTCTCGAAATTGCGCACAAGGGCCCGATCCGGCGGAGTTATGGCGGAACGGCGCCATTGGCCGCCTTGCGCAGCGCGTTTCCGGACGCGCAGGTTGAATATGCTGACGGGAAGGACGTTGCTGCTGCTGCCGAACTGGCCCGCAAGGCCGATGTGGCAATCCTGTTTGCCGAGAAATGGTCGAATGAATCGGATGACAATGCCGATATGTCGCTTGGCGAGGGGCAGGACGCGTTGATCGATGCCGTGGCTGCGAGCAATCCTCATAGCGTCGTCGTGCTCGAAACCGGCAACCCGGTGCTTATGCCCTGGGCGTCGAAGGTGCCTGCCATCCTGGTCGCATGGTATCCCGGCCAGCGCGGCGGCGCGGCGATCGCGGGAATTCTCTCGGGGCGCGTCAACCCGTCCGGTCACCTTCCCGCGACCTGGCCCGCCCATGTGGATCAACTACCGCTGCCCGCCTTGCCGGGCTCCGATGTACCGCGGGCCAATGCCGAGGTTCGCAAGGCGTTCGGGTACCAGGCGGACCGGATGCCGTTTGGCATCAAATATCCCGAAGGCTCCGACATCGGCTATCGCTGGTTCGAGCGGACGGGCGCAAGGCCCCTTTACCCCTTCGGCCATGGGCTGAGCTACACGGCATTCCGCTACGACAAGCTGAAGGTCACAGGAGGGCGTCAGCTCGTGATCCGCTTTCGGGTGACCAATGTCGGCGGGGTTGCGGGCGCCGACGTCCCCCAGGTCTATGTTTCACCGCCGGGAAGCACCAGGCGATTGATCGGATGGAGCAAACCACATCTGAAAGCTGGGCAATCGCGGACGATCACGGTCGCGGCCGATCCCCGGATCATCGGCGAATACGACGCGGCGCTGCACAGGTGGATCGTCAGGGAAGGGCAATATACCGTGCACATCGCCCATGACGCTGCCAGTGCCGACCAGACCTCCCATGTCGCAATGTACCGCCGGGACATTAGGCCTTAGTTCAAGTGCAGCCCCCTCCGGCGGGCCAGTTCAAAGTTCGCCGCATGTTCAGGAACTGCGGGAAAACATGATCTGTGGGCGAAGGTGGCCTTGATCCGGCATGGCCCCTTCGAAGCTCCCGGTCTGGACTGACCCGAGGATGCTCTGCCGGAGCAGAGCTCCATGGCTGCGACTATTTCGAGAGAGCATGTCGGCGTAAGGTCAAGCTGGTGATTCGTCCGCACGAACGGACGTTAGTCGTTCCGGGAGAACTTGCATGAATAGCCAGACCGCATCCTATCCGGCCGCCATCTTCCGCGGAGTGGGCAACGTCGATGTGGTCGAACTGCCGTGGCCCGACTGCGGCGACGACGGCGTGATCATCCGCAACCTGCTGACCGGGGTCTGCGGTTCCGACGTTGCCGCCTATCGCAGCGGCGGCGATCCCTACATGATCTGGAAGGATCACGAGTTCGGCCATGAGGCGATCAGCGAGGTCGTGGCGGTCGGCCGCAACGTTCAGGGCCTGGTGGTAGGCGACCGGGTGTTTGCCACCAGCGATTCCCTGCGGGATTTCCACCGCGCGGCGACGATCGGCGGCTTCTCGCAGTATATCCGCATTCCGCAGTTCGAGCTCGGTTACAGCTTGATCCGCATCGACAACGACCTGCCGCTGCGCAGCGCCGTCTTGTTCGAGCCCTTCGTCATTGCCACCCGCGCGGTCCGCGGTCTCCAGCCCGGACCCGGTAAATCGGCGGTGGTCTTTGGCGCCGGGATCATCGGCATGGCCAGCGCGATCATGCTGCAATGGTATGGCTGCGACAAGGTGATGGTGGCTGACTTCTCCGACTTCCGCTTGGCCAAGGCCCGCCAGCTCGGGCTGATCACCTGCAATCCGTCCCGTGAAGACCTGGGCGAGCGAACCTTCGCCGAATTCGGAAGCGAGCCCACCATGGCGGGGCAGGGCTGCGGCGCTCGCCTCTTCGTCGATTGTGTCGGCGCCACGGCCGTGGTGAATGATTTCCTGCGGCTTGCCCCCACAGGCGGCACCCTGGCGACCGTCGGCGTCCATCATGCCCCGGCCGAGATCGACATGGTGCGCCTGTGCTTCGACGACTTGCGGATCATCGGCTGCGGGAAAACGAAAACGGCCGACCTTGCCGATGATATCCTCGCCATGATGCGCTCGGGTCGCTACGACCTGGCTGGATTGGTCACCCACGAATATCCGGTCACTCGGATAGCCGAGGCGCTGGTCACCGCAGCCGACGCCAGCTCCGCACAGAAGGTCTGTATCTCATTCTGACGTTGCAGGTTGCCTGGTTTGTCGGAGCAACGGAGCGTCCCGGGTCATCCCGGCTGGCATGGGATGTCTGGAAGCACAGTGGCCCGCAGCCACTCCTACTGCCGCTCAACGGCAAGTTCGCGCAAGAACTCGCCGCGCCATCGTGAAACGCGGCGGCGTGGAGCAATTCAGCGATTTGCGCGGGAACGCTCTCCGGTGCAGTCACATGCGCTCGTGCTAATGCGAAGGCAATTCTACTTGCATTGAAACGGGGCATGTGCGGAAGGGCGGGGCCCTCGCCGACACGGGAATTGGGACGCGGCAGATCGGCCGTGTGCAGACGGAGTGCGACAATGATCAAGACCCGGATCACGGAGATGTTCGGTGTGGAGGCACCGCTCGTGATGGGAGGGATGACCGGGGTCGGCTATGGCCCCCTCGTCGCTGCGGTGGCAAATGCAGGGGGATTGGGCTTCATCACCGCGCACATGTTCACGACTGCCGAGGCGCTCGAGGCCGAGATCAGAAGGACTCGCGAGGCAACGGACAAGCCCTTCGGCGTCAACCTGACGATCCTTCCTTCGTTCAACCCGATCCCCTACGATGAATACCGCCGCGTGATCATCGAGAACAAGATTCCGGTGGTTGAAACTGCGGGGCGGAATCCTTCCGACCACATGCCCGATTTCAAGGCCCACGGCGTGAAAGTCATCCACAAGTGCACCTCCGTGCGGCATGCGGTCAGCGCCGAGAAGCTGGGCGTGGACGTTGTGTCGATCGACGGTTTCGAATGCGCCGGGCACCCGGGCGAGGACGACGTCGGCCTTATCGTGCTGTTGCCGGCAACCGTGGATGCGCTCTCGATCCCGGTGATCGCTTCGGGTGGCATGGGGGATGGCCGCAGCCTGGCCGCGGCGCTGATGCTTGGCGCCGAAGGGGTCAACATGGGAACACGCTTTGTCGCAACCAAGGAGGCCAGGGTCCACGACAACGTGAAGCAGATGATCGTTGCGAACACCGAGCTCGACACGGTTTTGACCAACCGCACACTGAGCAATACCAGCCGGGTCGCGCGGAATGCCATCTCAGAGGAAGTCGCCCTGATCCAGCGGGATGCAACCAAGACGATCGAGGATGTGCGTCATCTGATTGCTGGTGCGCGGGGGCGCACCAACGTTCTCGAAAAGGGGGAGATGGACGGCGGGATCTGGACTTCAGGCCAGAGCCAGGCACTCATTCACGACATCCCAACCGTTGCCGAGGCGATCCGCAATATCATTTATCAGGCGGAGCGGACGATCCGGCAGAACGTCAGCCGGATCGTTGGGTGACCCAGACTGGTTGATCCGCACGCCGATCGTCTCCATCGCGGGTTCCTGGCGAGAATTGAACAGCCGTGCGTGGCTGATGTGGGTTCAGTTCAGCCCGCAGCCCACGAAACTCGTGCCCCCTGGAGCTTTGCGAGGAGATTACATAGGGGCGAAGTCTGCCGGCGGCATGCAATGCCTCCCGGCAATCCGCGGAAACCAGGCCGGAAATCGCTGCCACCCTCGGCGGTGGTAAAGGTGAAGCGCGTATCGACCGCATGGGCGAAACCACCAGCTAGAAGGCTTCGATCCGGCTGGCGCCGATATCGCGCAAGGCTTGACGGAGAACGCCTTCGCTGATCTGCCCGAGCGGCGCCGTGACCTTGATTGCCCCCCGCAGCGGCCCGTCCGAACGGTCGCGGGCGCCGCTGTCGCCCGAGGCATGGTCGCCGCCACTGACCGCTGTGCCGGCGCTGTTCCGCTCGCCGATCGGTTCGACGAAGACCGCCGCCCGGTCGATGCGGTATTCCTGCACGAGGCGCTCGACCGCGACATCGGCCTGTTCACGCGTGGCGAAAATGGCGCTCAGCCCATCGTAGGTGCGTCGATTTGGCCCGCCGAACAGCGGGCCGATGTACTTGTAGGCTCCGAACAGTGCGGCCCCGAACAGCGCTTTGCGCAACACGCCCATGACTGGTCTCCTCCGCCTGCCAACGCGGACTGCCGGCGCACGTTCCGGCCGATTGTCGCATCGGCCGACGAACCCCGCCCCAAGCCCCGAACGTCCATTCGCACCGGGTTGACGCTGCGATCAGCCAGGTAGTCGGCGACGGCGTTGGCCCGGCGTTCGGACAGCGCCTGCTTGTAGGAACTTACCGCAAATGCCTGGCGTTCCTGCCGCAAGGAGATTCCTGATGCGCAGGTTTATCGCGAAGGCCGCCCTGGCGGCGGGCGCCGCGGCCCTGGCCCTGACCATGACCTCGCCGGGCGTGGCTGGTCCCGGCGGCAAGGGCGGCGGAGGCGGCGGTGGTGAGGCTCACGGCGGGGGCGGCAAGCACGAAGGCGGGGGCGGCCCCGGCAGCCCCGGAGGCGGAGGCGGCCACGGCGATCATGGCAACGGCGGCGGCATGCGCGGGGGCGGCAGCCCCTGGGCAGGCGGCGGAGAGGGACGCGGCCGCGGTCACGGCGGCGGCCCGCAATTTGGCGGCGGCGGTCACGGCGGCGGGCGCGGCAGTGAACGCGGTCCGCGAATGCACGAGGCGCAGCGCCACGAGCGCGGCCCGGCCCGGCAGCATGGCTGGGCCGAGCGCCACGCCGGGGTTCGCGGCCACACGGCGCAGGGCGGACGCCGGGCGCATGACCAACAGTCCCGTGGCGCCGCCGGGAAACACGGCCAAGGTGCCATGCATGCTGCTGCGGTGGGCGCGGGCGTGGTCGCCGGCGCTGCAGCGTTTCACGGCGCGGCAGAGCGCGGCGGGCGCGCGCCGGGCGGCCAATTCGCCGGCTCGGCCGATAATGGCGGGCAGGCGCGGGTATCATTCCGGGGCGAGCGCCCTAACTTCCTTGGCGGCTGCCCGCCCGGGCTGGCGAAGAAGTACAACGGCTGCAATCCGCCCGGCCTCGTGAAATCGTCTGCCGTGCCGTGGCAGCCGGACTGGTGGGGCTACCCCGACAGCGGCTACCGCTATTTCGACGGCTATCTGCTCCGCACGTCCGGCCCCGCGGTGCTTGGCTATGTTCCCCTGTTGGGCGGGCCGCTGTTCATCGGCGAGATCTGGCCGGCGGCTTATGAAACCGCGCCGGTGCCCGCCTACTACAGCGACTATTACGACCTCGGCCCGGACTATCGCTATTATGACGATACCTTCTACCGACTGGAGCCGCGTACCAACCGGATTGTCGGCGTGGCCGGATTCCTTACCGGGGACGAATTTGTGGTCGGTGAGCCGATGCCGGTCGGTTACGACGTCTACAATGTGCCGTGGGACTACCGCGACCGCTACGCGGACGGACCCGACGCCTGGTACCGCTACGCGGATGGCTACGTCTACCGCATCGATCCGAAAACCATGCTGATCCTGGCCGCGATTCAGCTGCTGACATGAAAGGACCGGGCATGATCAAGACTTTGCGGGCATTCGTCCTCGGGCTGGCGCTGAGCGGCCTCGCCGGGGGGTGCCAGCGGCACGATGCCAGTCCCGAAGCGCGGGCGAGCGGCGGCCCCGGCGCGGCCGCCCCGGCGCAAGTCACGCTGGATGCCGCCATCGGTAAGTCCGCGCAGTTCTCGGCCCTGGCGGAGATCATCCGGCAGACCGGGCTTGCGGGCGTGCTCGGCGGCAAGGCAAGCTACACCGTGTTCGCGCCGACCAACGCCGCGTTCGACACCCTCGGGGAGCCGGGCCGCGCCTTGCGTCAACCCGAACAGCGCGCCGCGCTTGCCGCTCTGCTGCGCGAGCACATCGTGCCCGGCATGCTCACGCTCGGTGACCTCAACCAGGCCCTGGAGCGCAGCTCTGGCAAGCCGCTGAAACTGCGCTCCATGGGCAAAGGCACGCTCACCGTTTCGCGCGAGGACGGGAAGATCATGGTGTCCGGGGCGGATGGGGCGAAGGCAGCCCTGACCAACGACAGCGCCACCGCGCGGAACGGTTCGGCCCTGGGCATCGACGGCGTGCTCCGAAAGGTGGCCTAGCTTCCAGCCGCGATCCTCATCAGGGCCGTCACCCCGGGCAAACCAGGTCGGCCGGCGTGCTGCTCCGCTCTCACGTCCCATTTGCAAGATCAAGCCGCGGCTGGGCCGGTGCTACGCTTGCGCAAGCTCGGATCAGGCGACAACGTGCAAGGATAACGGATGCTCCAGTCGCGGCGCATCTCCTCGGGAAAGGATGTATATGACCGGAATGCGGTTAGACGACCGGGTGGCTATCGTCACCGGTGCCGGCGGCGGTCTTGGCAAGGCCTACGCCGATCTGCTGGCCTCCCGCGGCGCCAAGGTCCTGGTCAATGACTTCGGTGGCAGCTTCGATGGTATGGGCAGCGATGCGCGCTATGCCGAAGCGGCTGCCGCCGAGATCCGTGCCAAGGGGGGCGTCGCCGAGGCCAACGGCAACAGCGTGGCCACCTCGGCCGGCGCCAAGGCTATCGTCGACGATGCGATGGCCCGGTGGGGCCGGGTCGATATCCTCGTCAACAATGCCGGCATTGTGAGCGCCAGCACCACCTTGCCGACCATTACCGACGAGCAGTGGGAGAAGGACATGGCGGTCTCGGCCTCCGGCACCTTCTACATGTGCCGCGCCGTGTGGCAGGGGATGAACGAACGCAACTACGGTCGCATCGTCAACGTCGCCTCGGGCTCGTGGTTCGGCATGGGCAGCGGCTTGCCCTATCCGGCCGGCAAGGGCGCCGTCTGGGCAATGACCCGGGGCTTGGCCTCGACGACGAATGTCTCGAAGAATAACGTCAAGGCCAACGCGATCATGCCGATCGCCGGCAGCCGCATGACGGCCCTGATGGGCGAGGAGATCAACGCCCTGATGCAGCGCGACTTCCCGGCCAGGGCGGTGGCTCCCGTGGTGGCCCTGCTCGCCCATGACGATGCGCCGTGCAATGGCGAGATGTTCTCGGTCGGCGGAGGCGGCTTTGCGCGCGTGATGGTGGCCGTCGCGGCGGGCTACCGCGGCACCGACAAGGACTGGACAATCGAGGACGCGGCCAGCCACTTCAGCGAAGCCATGGACGTGAGCCGCTACACCGTGCCGGCCGACGCGCTGGTGGATGCCGAGCTCTACCAGTCGGACGTGCCGTGGGATGCCTTCCGAGCCTTCATCGCCTGACCGGCCGGGCAGCGCGAGCCCGCCACATGTCCGGGAAGTGGCGCCCCGGTCGCAGAGGACTTGCAGGCCTGGTGTTCCTACCCGGTCCAACTACGCGGCAGCGATGTGAACGACCGCTCGTCTCCGTCAAGCCTGGCATCCACTTCCAGCGCGGCGCCTGTCAACGGGTCGAGGTACGTATCATAGATCACGTCGGTACCGCTGCGGGTGGGGTGACGCTCCCGCAACACCGGGCAACCGTCCGTCCAGTGGTTGGGGGCCTTGGCCAAGGGGGCTCCGCTCGCCATGCTGTAAGCTATCGCGCCGCGGCGCCCGATCCCGGGATAGATGACAGCCTCGGCTGCCCCGGATGGCAGGAACTCCGCGTCGGTCAACGCAAGCGGGTGCCGGGCCGGCTCGGCCCGGGCCAGCCGCTCGGCGCGGACCGATTGGCGGCGACGCTCGGTTGCGGGTCCGTCTACTCCGGTGCTGTCGATCACCACCCCGTAGATGTTCAGCGCGGCCTCTGAAGTGATCCGCCCAAGCGCAAGGTCGGACTGCACAGCCTGCGGATCCCGCTCCAGCGGGTCCCCATAACCACCGCCTGATGAGGACTTGAACTCGAACGATTCCCCCGCGCGCAGTTCCACGCCCATGGTGTGATTATCGACTGCCTCGCGTGAGCCGTCGGGCCGGTGGATCCAGAGCTCGGAGCCGCCGCCGGGGCGCCCGCCGGCGACGCCGGAGTTGGGCAGGTGCTCCTTCTTCGCCATGGTAACGCCGTAGATCCTGTCGATCAGGTGAGGCTGGAAGATCATGTGCATGCCCGCGCCGCCGCGGAACTTGCCTTCCGAACCGCCACCGCCGCCCGGCCACTTGCCGGTGACCAGAACCGGATACCAGTCCTCGAACACTTCGACGTCGATCAGTTCGACCATGCCGTGCTGCCCGACGTTCTGATCGACGAGGTCGATCCCGTCGCGGTCGCGCGCGGCGGGGGAGCCGCCGGTCGTGGTGCCGTCCATCACGGCGAAGCCATCGCCGCCATAGCTCCAGACCGTGAAGGCATCGGAAGCGTAATTGCCCTGCTGGGCGGTGACGTACTGGCTGCAGGCAATATCTGCCGGCGAGGCGGCAATAGCCTGGACCAGGCACACGGTCGCGGCGCTCGCGGCGGTTCCCGGCACGTCATAGTGGCAGGCGCCGCAAGGTGCCGGGGCCGTGGCGTTGACGATCGTCCCCTCGGGACAAACCACCTCCACCGCTTCGAAGATCGCCTGGCAGGCCGGGATATCGTTGAACAGGTAGTTCCCGAGCGGGGTCGCGATGCCGCCCTGGATGAGGTAGGGGCGGGAATTGATGAAGTGATCGCACTGCGGCGAGGCGCCGGTGAAGTCGAACACCATGCGCTTGCCCGCGACGGTCAGCCGGCAGGGCAGCTTGAAGAACTCGCTGTTCCAGTCCGCATAGGCGGTCTTGCAATAGACCCCGTCCTGCAGCGCGGCGACCCGCTGATCGACCGCCTCCCTGGTCTGCCGGTAGAACGCGTCGCTCATGGCGCGGAACCGCCTGCCGTCCTCGCCGAGCGACCGGGCGAGCCCGGCGAGCTTCTCGCTCGAGACATGGCACCCGGCGACCAGCGCGCGCAGGTCCATTTCGACGAGGTCCGAAATGCGCACGTTGTTGAGGAACATGGTCCACAGGTCGGTCTGCTCGACGCCCTTGCGGAACAGGCGCACCGGCGGGACCCGGACGGATTCCTGGAAGCACTCGGTCGCATGGGGGGCGAAGGAGCCGAACACCATGCCGCCCACGTCCATCAGGTGCGCGGTGCTGGCAATCCATCCGACGAGTTCGCCGGCGACATAGACCGGTTCGGATACGAACACGTCGTTCGGGTGTAGCGAGGCGTCGGCATAGGGATCGTTGCCGAGGAACACGTCGCCCTCGGCGATGGTGTCGCCGTGGTGGCGGATGACCGATCGGACGTGGGCGATCGCCGCAAAGCCGGGATTGGTGCTCAGCCCGCCGAACGCGATGAGCCTGCCTTGGTGATCGAGGATGGCGGTGGCACAGTCGAGCGCCTCGACCACGACGGGACTGATGGCTGTCCGCTCGATGCCGTAGAGGCCTTCGTTGCCGATTGCCTCAAGGTTGGAGCGCCAGACCTGGAGCGCGATGGGGCTGACGGTTTCGTCGGCGGGAGTGAGGGTTTCGAGTTCCATCGTCTTAGCCATTCACCGAGATGATCAGGGTTCCATTGTCGTGCAACTGTGCGGTGCAGGTCGAAGGCACGAAGACCGTGGTATCGCCGCCGTCGATCAACGCCGGTCCGCGGAGCTGCTCACGGCGCCCCACCTGGTCGTAGCTGACCACCTTCACCGGTTGCCGGCCGCGGGCCTCGTCGACCAGGATGTTGCGCGAACCGTTGGTGGCCGAGCTCCTGCCGAGCGACCGTTCGACCGATTCCCGCGATGTCGCCACGGCCGCCTTGGTCGTCCGACCGATGCCGATGGCACGAACCGTCGAGAGGTCTGGCCGGGCGCCGGGCATAAGGGACCCGCTGCCGAACCGGGAGATGTACTCCTCGCGGAAGTCAGCCTCCAGCTGTGCCACGACAGTGTCGTCGATCTTGAGACTCCGGAACGGGATGGCGAGTTCCCATTTCTGGCGATTGAAGCGAAGCTCGCCCTCCAGCTGGTATTCGCGCTCGTCGACCGGGATTCCGTCCCGTTCGAGATCTCCGTCGATCTCCGTCATCAGTTCGGTGAGCAGGTTCACCAGGACACCGGTATCTACCGGCATCCTGGCATTGACGCTGCGTGGCCGTTCACGCCTGACATCGAGTGTGGCCGCGCCCGTTGCCGAAAGCACGGAAGCGTTGCGCGAGATCAGGACTTCGCTGGCACCGATGGCGGCGGCGATTTCCGGCGTGAACAGCGACCCGCAACCGCCATAGCTGACGATCGACTTGCCGCGCGGATCGATTCCCAGCTTGGCAAGGCGCCCGCGCACAGCGGCAATCATGCCGGCAAGGGCAACTTCGCGAATGCCCAGAGCCACTGCTTCGGGCTCGAGGCCGAGCTTCTCGCCCAGCTTGGCGCAGGCTCCCACGGCTGCCTCGCGGTCCAGCCGCATGGTGCCGCCGAGGAACGTGTCCTCATCGAGCAGGCCCAGCACCAGCAGGGCGTCGGTCACTGTGGCTTCGGTCCCGCCGCGGCCGTAGCAGGCTGGGCCAGGCATGGAGCCGGCGGAGCGAGGCCCCACCTGAAGCGCCCCGAAGGCGTTGATGGTGGCGATCGATCCGCCCCCGGCTCCGATCGAGTCAACGTCGACGGAACGCAGCGCGGTCCAGATTCCCATGAGATCGCCCCGCACCCGCCGGGCCGGCTCGCCGCGGCTGAGCACCGAGAAATCGAACGTGGTGCCGCCCATGTCGCAAGTGATTGCCTCGCTGACCCCGCAGCTGGCGGCCAGCATCGCCGCAGCGCCCACGCCTGCGGCCGGCCCGGACTCGGCGAGCGAGACCGGCACTTGCCGTGCTTCCTCGACACTGGTGGCCCCGCCGCCCGAATGGATGAGAAGCAGCGGAGCGGACAGCCCCCGCCGGGCGAGTTCCTCGCTCAGCCAGTCGATCCCGGCCAGGGCGCCGGATGTATAGCTGTTCAGCAGGCAAAACATCGTCCGTTCGTATTCGCGCACCACCGGCAGGAGGCTCACGGCGGATGAGACCGGCAGATCGGGATAGCGCTCCCGGATCAGGCGCACGGCCCGCGCCTCGTGGCTGTCGTTTCGCACCGACCAGATGAACGAGACCGCCAGCGCCTCCACTTCACGCGATTCGACCAGCGTGGTCGCGGCGGCGAGCACCGCCGTTTCATCGAGCGGGGTGATGACTTCGCCGCGGCGATCGATGCGCTCCGCAACACCGATGATCCGGTCGCGCGAAATGATCTGGGGCGGCGACACCAACCAGCCGTTCTCGCTGCCCCAGTGCAACTTCGAGAAGGGGACGATATTCTCGAACCCTGCCGTTGTGATCAGGCCGATCCGACGCCCGGCGCGCGAGGCGATCTGGTTGGTCACGACGGTCGTCCCCAGCCCGAAGCGCTTCACGTTCGGGAGGAGGTCGTCAAGCGCGACGCCAAGCCGCTCGGCCACCAGTTCGCAGGCTGCAATGACGCCGCGGCCCGGATCGCCGTGCGTGGTCAGCGCCTTGGCGCGGATGACCTCGCCGGCGCCGGTCAGCACCGCGTCGGTGAAAGTACCGCCGACGTCGATCCCGATGCAGAGATTCTCAAGCATGGCGCGCAACCCCCAATCCGCCTTTCCTGCAGGCGGGCCGTGCCGGCTGTTCGCCTCCGCAAACTGGCCCAGACAAATTGAAACGACGCTCGCGAGAGTACATTCAGGCAACCTTCCCGGATTTGTATAAGTCATTTCGCGCCACGGCGCGACGCCTGACTATGACTGGTAACGATCACGCTTTTCCCATACAAGCCAAAAGTTGTCATAAAATATAACCTGACATGGGTCAGAAGAGATAAATGAACTTCATTTATTTTTTCGGTCCTTCTTATTCTTGACCAATTAAATTCCGGGGAGCATCCAAGTCATAGAGAGGTCTATGAACGCCTGCGCCAGGGCGCGCGGTCACGGCTGGTCTTATCTGCGGGGCGGTAGCGCGAGGGAGCAGTTGGCGGGAGCGTGCACGATCGCCCGGGGGGGGGGAATTGAGGTGCGTCAGAGGAATGGGGGGCCTTCGGCTCCCGGTGGCGGTGCTCGGGTCACCTCGCATCGGGCGATGGGCGACCGAGAGGGCCGTCAACTACAGAACAGCGAAATAGTAAAAACAGGAGAGGTGTTGTGCGGCGATTTATTCTGTTGGTTTGTGGCGTCAGCGGCCTTGCCTTGGGCGCCGGTCCGGCTTTCGCTCAACAAGGCGCGAGCGGGGCGGCTGCGGACGGCGCTGATCAGCCCGAAGCCATTGTCGTAACCGCGCGCCGCCGGGCGGAAGATGTCAGCAAGGTGCCGATCTCGATCAGCGCCTTCTCCAGCGCCACGCTGGAGAAGCGCGGGGTCACGAACGTTGCCGACCTGGTGAAAATCACGCCCGGCCTGAACATATCGGCAGGCGCCATCAAGTCGAACCCATTCGTGACCATCCGCGGCCAGAGCCGCGGGGTTACAGGCAACATCAACCCTGGCGTGATCACCTATCTGAACGAAGTGCCGCTGCCCACCCAGGGGGCGCTGATCCCGACCTACGACATGGACAACATGCAGGTCCTGAAGGGCCCCCAGGGCACGCTGTTCGGGCGCAATTCGATCGGCGGCGCGGTACTGATCTACACCAAGGCGCCCAGCGACGATTTCGGCGGATATGTAAAGGGCGAGATGGCCAGCTTCGATTTCAAGCAGATCGAAGGTGCGATCAATGTTCCCGTCGTCGGTGACAAGCTCGTCATCCGCCTGGCGGGCCAGGTGTCGTCAGGCGGCGGTTACACCAAGGCGATCGGGGTGACCCCCTACACGGTCGATCCCGTCACCCTGGTCGCGACGCCGGGTCACATCCGTCCGCTGAAGCACAATTATGACGAATACGACACCGGCTCGTTCCGCGTTTCGGTTCGCGCGGAACCGACGGATTGGCTGAAGAACGTGACGGTGGCGGACTACACCAAGATCCGCGGCGCCAACAACACGCTGTTCCACAGCTTCTACCCGCAGGGCTTCGGCGGTAATCCGCCGGCGCTCTACATGCAGCCACCCGCCACCATCACGGCATTCCTGTCCAGCATCTTCGGTCCGGATGCCGGCCCGGCCTTTGCTGCCAACATGATCGCCGTGACCCAGTGCGGCACCAGCCTGACCTGCGACTATCGCCTGGCCCAGCAGGCCGGTCAGGCCAGCGACCGGGTCCAGTTCACCAATGTCGATCCATTCGACTCCGTCGCGATCGTCAAGGGTATCAGCAATACCACGACGATCCGCCTTGGCGACAAGCACACCCTGAAGAACATCTTCGGCTACCGGTCATTCTTCTCGTACAACCCGGTCGATAACGAAGGATCGGCGATCGACGTCGCCGACATCGATGCCCAGATTTCGATGGAAGAATATACGGACGAACTGCAGTTGTCCGGGTCGTTCCTGAACGACAGGTTGAAATATACCCTGGGCGGGTTCTACTACAAGGAACAACCGCGAGGATTGGGTGGGAATTTCGGGACTGAATACAACGTCTTCCAGGGTCTCTCCCATGCCCAGGTCACCGATTACATCACCAACAAGAGCAAGGCGATCTACGGCCAGTTCGACTACTCGCTGGATGATCTCATCAATGGCCTGACCGTCACCGCCGGATTGCGCCAGACCTGGGACACTGTCGGCGGCTGCACGGCCTCGGCGACCTACTCGCCCTTTGGCCAGGTGTACTATACCGGCAGGAACCTGAACTGGATTTCCCAGGCCGATTGCCAGAAGGGCTCGGGGCTGACTACGGCGAACGTCCCCGGGGCCATCATAGTCTCGGCCCAGACCCTGCCCGAAGTCGAATTCAAGAAGATGACCTACACCTTCGGCGCTAACTGGCAGATCACGCCGGACGCCATGGTCTACGTGACCCACCGCCGGGGCTACCGGGCCGGGAGCTACAACACGCCCCTGTTCGATCCATACCTGGCCGGCTCGCAGACCTTCGTACCGGAGACGCTGACCGACTGGGAAGTGGGGACCAAGCTGCGCTGGCAAGCTGGCAGCGCGCGCGGCTCGCTGGAAGTCGCCCTGTTCAGCGGCAAGGACGCAGGCAATCAGTTCGGCGTGAGCACCTCGGGGCTGGTTGGCGGCGTATGTGTGCCGCAGGCCATCGGCTCGGCGGGCCGGGCAGCCGATTGCACCACCCAGCCGACGCAGACGGCCTATACTCCCGGTACGCCCGGCGTGCTGATCCGGCATCCGGCGAATACAACCGTCGGCAATGTTGGCGATCTCACGATCCGCGGGTTCGAGATCGGCGCCACGGTTTCGCCAACCCGCTGGCTGACGGTCGAGGCCGGCATGGCCTACGTCGACTATTCGGTCGATGCGATTACCATCGATCCGAACCTGCTGAATTTGCTGCGCGCCGGCAATATCCAGCGGGCCTCCACCATCATTCTTCCGCAGCAGCCGAAATTCACGGCCAATGGCAGTGCCACGCTGACCTATCCCGGCAAGGTCCTGGGCGGGGACCTGAGCCTGAATGTGGGCCTGAAGTATTCCGACAAGTTCTTCCTCGGAGCCTCGACCGTGAGAGGCTACACGGTGGGCGACGCGCGGCTCGAACTGAGCGCCGTCGGCGGGACCGGGCTTGATATTGCCGTCTATGTGAAGAACTTCACCAACACCAACTACGACTTCGGCACATCGGGCAGCTCGCCGGACTCAATCGGGGTGGAATCGTTCATCCATGCCCCGCCGAGGACCGTGGGCGTGTCGCTGCGTTACAATTTCGGCAAGTGAAGGGTGCGCTTGCCGGGCAGCCTCCCGGTTGCCCGGCAATGCCCCGCGCCCCGCAGCGCGTCGGGGTTGCACCATTCGGCTGGTTCGTGGCGGGCCGACGGGGTTTGCATCGCAGGCGGACTAACGCAATCGCCGCCATCGGCCTCGCCCGCCGGAACAGCTCGGCTCTCCAGATCCAGGTTCGCTCGGGAGAAGAGGGATCGTTGACGGCGTTCCCGGGTGGTTGGATTCAGCTGCTGAACTGCTTGTAAGCTGTTGACCGCAATGGCAGCAGCGATATTTTCCGCCTGATTTTCGCTCATGAAATCCCTTGAGAAGCGATCTTGCAAAACAAGCACGGACAGCATCTGAAGCCCAAGGGCCTCGAGACACGGCGCCGGCTGCTGCAAACCGCTGCCACAATGCTCAACGCGGGCGGGGCCTTGGAGTCCCTCTCGGCTCCGTCAGTGGCCCGCGCCGCGGGCATGTCCCCTGCTGCATTCTACATCTACTTCAACGACATCCACGACCTGCTCCTGGAATTAACGCATGAAATCTTGAGCAAGATGGCCGACCTTGCCGCCCTGTTGCGCGAGCCTTGGGACGCGCATGCGGTTCGGCAGCATGCAGCGGAGTTCGTCGAGGCGTTCCACCAATACTGGTACGCGAACCATGGAGTCCTGGTGTACTCGATCTTCGCGGTGAATAACGGCGACAAGGACATCGCGCAGCTTCGCCGCGACGGCAGCTATCCCGTCGTTCGCGCGCTCGCCAGACAGATGCTCAAGTTGCACGAAGGCACCGGCGAACTTGACCCGGTTTCGTCGGCCGCGCGGGCCAATCTGTTGTGGTCGGGAATGCAACACATGACCGCAAACATCTTCGCAGCGATGCGGGAGCATTCGGGGGCGGAGGTGCTCGACCCCGCCGACCTCAAGAAGGCCGAAGTGGACACATTGGTACGACTGATGCTTCCGACGAAGGGCAGGGGCCCGATCGTGGTCGCCGACGCTTGATGGCCGTCTAGGTTCTGTTGATGAGTGTCAGCTCGGCTTCATCCGCGAGGCCAAGCACGGCCTTCTTGGAATCCCTGTACAGAAAAGCGGCGACCATTCCTGCAAGGCAGGAGATTGTCGTTGCGGCGAACCCTCCGGTATAACTGCCGGTTAACTCGGCCGAATAGGCCACCGCCGGCGGCGTGGCTGCGGTGAGCACCGTGGTGATGCAGGCGAACCCATAAGCTCGCGGAAAGTCGCGGTTGCCGAATTCCGACGCCAGGCAGGAAGCCAGCATTACCCACATCCCCTGGCTGGCTGCGAGCAGGATCGCCCCGCCCCCGATTGCGATGGCGCCGTGCGCAAATGTCAGCAGGAGAGCGCCAGCCCCAGCCAGGCTGGTCAGCAACAACAGCGGTACGCGATTGCCGATCCGATCGGCGAGCCAACCTGCGGTGAGCTTTCCGATGGTAGCGGCAATGTTGAACACGACCACGAGCTGGGCCACCGTTTCGACATCGACACTCCGCTGTTTGGCGTAGGGCGCGAAATTGTTCGACAGGACGTTGTTGGCGGCCACTGCGGGGACGAAACACATCACTGCGAGCCAGAAGTTGCGTCGGCGGGCGATCTCGCGAAAACCGATTGTGCTGCCCGTGTCCGCGAGCACGTGATGATCTTCGCCTCCCAGGTATTCCGCGCCTTCGACGGGGCCAGGCCGGTCCCGCAGGGCGATCCAGGCCAGGGTGCCGATCACCACGCAGTTGAATGCGCCGAAGATCCACCAGGTGGCCCGCCAGCCGACCGAGTCGATCAATCCGACCACCACGGGCGGATAGAGAACCCCTGCGAGCACCAGCCCCAATGCGCTCAGGCTGAAGGCAAATGCGCGCCGCTTCACGAACCATCGCGACACCAGTGTTTGTGAAGGTATCCCGGCGCTTGCCGTGACCGCCGGCGGCAGCAGCAGCACATAGACCAGGACGATTGCCCACCCGTTGGGAGCAAACCCGATGAGTACATAGGCCGCTGCAACGGCGAGATAGCCTATCAACATAACGCGCGCCAGGGACCAGCGCTCGACCACCCAGCCCGTGAATGGCATGCAGCAGGCCGCTGGAATGGCGAAGAAGGAGATTCCCAGAACGAACAGGCTGATCGGCTGGTGGAAATCCCTGGACCAGCCTTCGAGGAAGAAGCTGAAGCAGTTTACCATCACGCCCAGCACGGTCATCTGCATGAGGATGCATATCCCCACGATGTTCCAGCCGTGGTACCAGGGTGTCTTCAGTCGCAAACCCGCTCTCCCTCTGCTCAGTCGTTTCTCCCCGCGGTCAGGCGAGAAGCATCCCGCCGCCATCGATCCCGATCACCTGTCCATTGATATACCCGGCTCCCTCGCTCGCGAGGAAAGCGAGCAGGGGCGCACATTCTTCCGGAGAGCCCAAGCGTCCGGTGGGGTTAGTCGCGGCAAGTCGTTCGGCCGCCTCGCGCCCCTGGGCCGAATTGTCGTAGGCGTCCGTCCGGACGACCGGCAGGATCGTGTTGGTCACGATCCCGAATCGGGCCCATTCCTTCGCTGCCACCCTGCTCAGGGTCAGCACCGCGCCCTTGGCGATCGCATAGGCGGCAAAACCGGGCTCGCCGTTCACTGCGGCGTGCGAGCCCGTGTTGATGATCCGCCCGTACCCGCGGGCCTGCATGTGGGGCAGGCAAGCCTGCATGAACTGCAAACTTTGCACGGCAGCGGTCCGGTACATGAACAGGGCCCGTTCTTCCGTCAGGTCGGTGAGGTATTCCTGTTCGTCCAGGCCTCCCTGGGCGATGTTGGCGAGGATGTCGATCTTGCCGAAGGTCGAGATCGCGGCATCGACCACTGCTTTGATCTGAGCGGGCTCCGAGACATCGCACGTGATGGCGAGAGCTTTTCCGCCTCCGGCGCGAATTTCATGTGCCAGTTGATCCAGTAGCGGCTTGCGCCGGGCGCAGGCGATGACCGCTGCGCCTTCCTGCGCAAAATGGCGCGCGCATGCGCGGCCGATCCCGGAACTGGCGCCCGTGACGATCGCAACCCGGTCGTGCAGCATATTCATTTCATCTCTCCACACCGTATGATGGCACGTCCGGCGAAGGCGTCAGTCCGGCTCCGCCCAGGGCCCGGATTGCTCCGGCAAGCCCTCGGGCCCAGCGCAGGGGGCGATCGCGGGCCGCCTGCGCTCTATGCGCAGTCCCTTACCAGAAGGTCCTCAGCTGGGCGCCCTCGCGGCGCGCAGAGAGGATGCGCTTGCGTTCCTCCGGCGTGACCACGGGGGTATCGGCCGGCAGGTGCTGGCGCACGTCGGCCAGCTTGACCCGGGTGACCTTGGCCGGGGGGGCTTCCTTGGCGCGGTTGAAGCGCATCTGCAGGATGCCCGACTTGTTGTCCTCCTTGTCGAGCCAGTTGGGCACGCCGGGATCCTGCTTGGAGACCACCACCCGCAACATGCCGTCGGCATCGAGCCGGGCCTGCTTGTCGTTGAGGCTCGATTGACGGTTGAGCCAGTCGACCGTGCAGAACCGGTCGTCGGCGACGAGGATTTGCCAGTAGTGGCAGGGGGAGGGGATCCGCACCTCCACCACCAGCGCCTCGTCATCGTCGATCTGATAGATCCCGTCGTAGTAAAACTGGTTGGGCAGGCCGCCGATCTGGGTGATCTTCTTCGATAGTTCGAGCCCGTTGGTCGGGTGGTTCTCGCGATACCACTTCACCAGGTCGGTCATGAACTTGACCATGCCGACGATCCACTGCGGCAACTCCGACCAGCGCTGCGAAACGTCGCTCCAGGTGGCGGTCTCGACCGGGTCGAGCCGTTCGATCGCGATCCGTGAGTCGACCTCACCCCGCCAGTCGGTCGAGCAGCGCCGCACGATGATCGACTGCGTGTCCTCGCCCAGCCGCCACCAGTCCCCCTCATGGCCCTCGGGCCGCTCGGGGCTGAGGATCACGCTGAACTCGCCGTTCGGCCCCAGTTGCAGCTGGTCGAGATCGTTGGTGATCGGCGCGGAATTGCGGGCCTCTTCCAGCATGTAGAACACCCGCCGGTGGGTCTGCGAGAACTCGGTGAAACGGTTGGTGCCGCGAAAGCCGGAGATGCGGTAGGTGCCCTCCGGATCGATCGCGGTGTAGTTGTAGATATAGTCGGGATTGGGCCCGCCCTGGTTGAGCGCGATGTTCCAGTAGGGCACGAAGACGGGGCGCTTGGGATCCATGTAGACATGGCCGAGATAGCCGCCCGCCAGCATGGCGAGGCCCAGCACCCACTGGTCCTGCTTGTCCTCCTCCGAATATTCGGACCTGCCCCAGTTGTCGATCAGCTGCTGGCCCACCGGCAGGAGCAGGCGCATCTGCTCCTCCCAGCTGGGCAATTGACCGGGGGCAAGCGGGGCCGTGGTGCGGATCGGAATGCTGGTCATCGCAGGACCTCTCGTTGGGAGTTACGGATGGCAATCTAAAGTAGTCTACACGCCCCAGCTGATCAGCCGCTGGTTCAGCCAGTCGAGGCTGCGGCGGATCGCGCTGGCATAGCCTTCCGCCTCGATCGCGGGGCCCAGCGTTTCGATTTCGAACATGCCCTTGTAACCGGCGTCGAGCAGCTGCCCGAGCAGCCATTCGAGCGGGATCGACCCGTCGCCCAGGACCCGGCGGTTCATCCGGGTGGTTTCGCCGACCAGATAGTCGCTGACCTGGACCACGGTGATGCGGTCCATGTTCTCGCGAAACAGCCGCGGAAGGTCGCGCTCGATCCAGCAGTTCTGGATTTCCAGGCAGATGCCGATCCCGGTGGCTTGCGAGAATTCGACGCAATGATGCAGCGTGTTGACGAAGCCGACATCGCGGTGGGCGGCATTGTTGTGCTCGAGCGCCAGCGGTACGCCGATTTTTTTCGCATAGGCGAGGATCGGAGCCGCGTTGGCGACGGCCCGGTCGAACGCCTCGTCGGTGGGCATGCGCGGCGGGGTCGGGCCGGTGGTGAAGTAGCACGGGCGCTTGCCGAGCGAGGCGGCGAAGTCCAGCGAGGGCTTGAGGCCCCTGAGCGCGGGCGAACCGTCGGCGTCCACCGGATCGAGCAGGTTCACGCCGAGGCTGTCGCCAGTCACGTTCGAGCAGGCGATGCCCGCGGCATTCATCGCCGCAACGGCGGCTTTCGGATCGTCGCGGATCATCCCGTAGAGAATGCCGACGTAACCCACGCCAAGGTCGCGCAGCAGTTCCACGGCCTGGGGAAACTGCCAGGTGATCGTGCTGATCGTGCTCACCGCGATGCGCGGATGGATGGTGCTCATGCGTAGCTCCCAATTGGCTTGATCAATCCGGGGTGGAGTTCCTCGATGACCTGGCGCAGCCCGTCCTGCCACTTGATCCGGCACGGCCCCGTGATCGACAGCCGCTTGGTCACGTCGCCCACCGACCCGAGCGAGGCGCCGGGCTGGGGCTTGACCATGACCTGGGGCGTCACCCCGATCAGCCCGGCCATGTAGGCGATCCACTGCTGCACGGCGACGGGCTCGTCGCCGCAGAAGTTGACGATGTTGGCCGGAACGCCGGCGGCGCCGAGCAGCGGCTCGATCATGTCGGCGATGTCGTCGCCATGGATCGGGCTGTAGGGCAGGGGGTCCCAGCGTGGTTCGATCAGCCGGCCGGCGATCAGGGCATCCAGGTGATTGATCGGCAGCCCGCCGCGCGGGCCATAGGCCGAGCCCATCCGGGCGATCGTCACCGGCAGGTTGAACGCCCGCGCGCAGAACCGGGCGACGGCTTCCTCGCAGTTCTTGGAAATCGAATAGCTGGCCGGAATGGCCTGCATGATGTCACCCAGCGGGTCGTCCTCGCGGAAGGCGTGCCACGGGTCGGGATGCGGCTTGTAGACGCTGAGCGTGCTCATCACGAGCGCGGCCTTGGCCTTGCGGCAATGCTCGAGCAGCAGGCCGCAGCTTTCGGCGTTGGTGCGGATCGCGCGGTCGTAGGAGCCGTTCTCGAAGTTGATCGCGATGTGCACCAGGTAGGTGAAATCGCGCGGCAGGTCGCCGAAGTCGCACTCGTAGAGATCGACCTTGCGCGTCTTTACCCCCAGCGCCTCGACTTCGTCCCGCTGGGCCGGATCGCTGAACCGGGCGATCCCCCAGACCTCGTTTTCCCGGGCCAGCTTCTTCGTGACGTGCCAGGCGATCTTGCCGGCCGGCCCCGTGATCAGGATTTTTTCGCCCGACAGCATGGCTCAGCCTCCCGTGCGGATGTTGAAGCGATCGATGTAGAACGCGTAGTCCTGGCGAATGCCGGCGGCGGTGAGGCCGAAGTCCTCGGGGCTGTAGCGGTGTTCGCCGTGGGCGCCGCTGCGGTGCTTCTTCAGCCACTCATCAAGCGCATCGTGCATTGATCGCTTCAGGTCCATCACGAGGAAGGCATAGATCCGTTCCAGCGTCCCGTGCGGATCGGCGTTGAGGTCATGATGATGGATGTCGATGAAGCGGTCCTCGCCGATCCGGTCACGCGTGGCCATGGCCCGTTCCATCCCCCGGCGCAGGTGCATCGAAACATAGGGGCCGACCACCTTGGCATCGTGATTGGCGGCGGTTTCGGCATCCCACACGCCGCGCATCACGAGGCTGGTGTAGCTGGGCACGACCTTGGCCGGATCGCGGTGAGTCATGATGAACCGCGCACCGGGATAGGCGCTAAGCAGGGCGTCGAGGTGAAACTTGTGGTGCGGGGCCTTGAACAGCCACTGGTTCGAGCCGCCGCCTGCCTGCAACAGCTGGACCACCCGGCGATGGTAGGCAAAGGTCGCGGTGTGATCGGCTTCGCGCCACCAGTCGAAGTAGCTGAAGACCGGCATGGTCATCTGTTGGGCGCCGAACTCGAGCCCGAGCACTTCGGTATCCTCGACCGAGGCGTCAACCTCGTGGATGTGCTGGGCGGCGCGCAGCGGATCGTCGCGGTAGATCCGGTCGATCTCGGCCTGGTAGGCGAGGCGGCGCGGGTCGTCGGCCTCCTTGCCGGCAACCGGCGGCGGGACGGGTTCGGCCTGCTCCCAGTGCCGCAAGGAACGGAACTGGGGATCGAGCGAGAGCATGTTGCCCAGCGCGGTCGACCCGGTACGCGTGAGCCCGGTGACGATGGCCGGACCGCCCACCTCCTGCCGGGCCGTTTCCGGACGGAGGCGATAGTATTCTTCGATTTTCAGGCGGTTGGTCAGCCGGCGCCGGATCGTCTCCAGCGCCTTGGCCCGATCGCGCGGCGACAACCGGGCGTCTCGCTCGAGGCTGGTAAGCAGGTGGCCCAGTCCGATGCGGAAGTTGCCAGCGCCGAAATCGCTCAGCCCTGTCTCCGCGCGGGCCGCGTCCAGCAAGGCTTCGGCCGATGGGTAGTTCGCCTGATCCGCGGCGCTGACCTGTTGCATCACTTTGGTGTCTCTCCCGGTGGTCCTGCCGTTGCTGCGAGCGGGTCGCACGGAGGCAGCATCATGGTCGTTCGCGCACGGTGTCCTTGCGGGGGTGGCCCGGCAAGCCCCTCATCGTTGCCCTGGATCGTTCGAGATCTCGCCCGCTTCCAGCGCGTCGATCAGGGCTTCGACGGCAGTGGCCCGGGGGAACCCCTGATAGACGGCAAACTGGAGGGCAAATTCCCGCAATTCCGCAATCGTGGCGAAGCCGGTGTTTCGGGCGATCTGCATGTAAGCCGTCATCGCGATGGGGGCTCCGGCGGCACAGGCGCAAGTCAGCGAAATCCAGAAGCGTGACCGTTGATCAAGTCCCGGGCGAGTCCACACCTCGGAGAAAACGAAGTCTCGCGCGGCCCCCCTCACGGGGGTGTCGGCCTTGGGATCGCCGGCCAGCAGCTTGCGGTACTGCTCGATGCCGCGTTCGGCCCGCTCGGGAACGTCCGGGGAAAATCCATAATCAGTCATTTGCACCGTACTCCCTTGGCCCTCAGCCGCTCGCCGCGGATTGCGGCGGCATGGTGTCCCGGCCTTGTTCCGCAATAAGTCTGCCCAGCGACTTCGACGCGCCGCAGCAAGTTTTCGAACTGTGGCCGACAGGGTTCGCGCAACGCGATCATTCGCGTCGGTTTCATTGCAGCCGCTCCACCACCGCCCATGTTCTGCCTGGGCTTGTGTGACGCACTATGAGTTAGGTATCCACGGATGTAAAACTAAAAATGTGCGGACTTGGAATGCGCGTCGGACGCCGGCAGCCGGGCTGACTGCGGCGACCAGCGAGCCCGGGGTCAACGGTTATCGGTCAAGTCACACCAAAGCTCGCCGCGACAATCAGCGCGCTTGCGGAGTGTCTGGTTGAGGATACAGTGGTGTAAACATAAGGCGGGAGGAACGCTTTCCTTCCTTACCGCGGCACGGTGACGGCAGCGAAAGCAGGAACTGCATAATTGCGCCCGGTCCCGTGCCTGCCGTCATGAAACTGGGAGTGACTGCGCATGAAGACGCTCGATTTTTCCGGCAAGGTTGCCATCGTCACCGGATCCGCGTCCGGGATCGGCCTGGCTACGGCCACGCAGTTCGCGCAAGCGGGCGCTTTGGTCACCTTGGCTGACCGCGACGAACAGGCCGGGCAAGCCGCCGCCGAATCGTTGCGGATGCAGGGAGCGCGGGCCGAGTTCATCGCCGTCGACGTGGCCGACCCGGTTCAGGTCGAGGCTCTCGTGCAACGTGTCGTCAGCACGCACGGACGCCTCGATTGCGCGTTCAACAATGCCGGAATCACCCAGATGTTCGGCGGCATCGAGGCGACCGAACTGGCGACTTGGGACAAGATCACGGCCATCGATCTGAGCAGTATCTTCTACTGCCTCAAATATCAGATTGCCGCGATGAAGGCGCTCGGGACGGGCGGCTCGATCGTCAACAACTCCTCGGACGCGGGCCTGCGGGTGGTGCCCGGAATTGCCGCCTACAACTCTGCAAAGCATGGCGTCCTGGCCCTGACCCGGACCGCGGCGCGAGAGGCCGGGGCCAACGGCATAAGGGTCAACGCGATCTGCCCCGGCGCAACCGACACGCCCATGATGGCGCTGTTCACGAATGGGGAGGCCGAACTGGTCGAACAGTTCAGCAAGAACATCCCGCTCGGCAGGTTCGGCACACCGGATGAAATCGCCGACGCCGTGCTATGGCTCTGCTCCGATCTTTCGCGCTACGTTACCGGGGCGGTCATTCCGGTCGACGGCGGCCTGACGGCCTAACCGGCGACCCGAGGCAAGCCGCTCGCTGGCAACGCACTTGTTGCGCGGCCTCACGTCCGGCAAGCAGTGAGGCCCCTCCGGATCATCCCAGGCTGTAGACCCGGCTGGCTGTCTTGCTGAACAGGTCGGTCTTTTCGTCGGCGCTCAGCCGGGCGGCGAGCCGTTTGAACGCGTTCCACAGGATCACATAGTCCACCTGCTGTCGGTCGCAGGGATAGTTGCTTTCGAACATGCACCGGTTCGTGCCGAAAGCTTCGATCGAGGGTATGAAGAACGGCTCGTAGATCTGCGCGATCTTCTCGGACGAAGGCGGCTCCGGTTCAAGATGCAGCTGGTTACCCGAGAAGAAATCGGACCCCAGGCCGCCCAGCTTCATCACGGTATTGGGTTCGCGAGCTACCGCTTCGATCCCTTTGCGCCAGTCTGCCATGGCCGCCTGGTAGTCGCCATGCTTCGCCGCGCGGCCCAGAAAGCCGCCGCAGTGGTTCACGACGATGGTCAGGTTGGGCAGGGCCCTGGCCAGGGCGGCGATTTCCTCGAGCTGGTGATGGAAGGCCATCACGTCGCACACCAGACCATGCGCAGCGACCCGCTTGAGGTTTGCCCTGACCAGCGGATTTTCGCTCAGGTGTGGCGGAATGCCTGGCGTCCAGCTGTAGACCGGATCGGAATAGGGGTTGAAGCGGACGCCCTTGAAGTGCTCCTTGCCTGCTTCGAGATGCGCGACCAGCGCTTCTTCGCACAGGGCTTCCGGGCCATCCAGATCGACGTGGCCGACTATGCCGGCGCAGACATCGGGCGCCCCGGGCTGTTTCAGCAAGGAATCATCGCGCAGTCCCATCAGGAACCGCGTCTCTCCCACTGCCCTGAGGTGCGGCGGATCCGCCGGGTCACGCGCGAGACCGCTCTCCAGGTGGACTGTGGCCCGCACATTGTGGCCAGCTGTCAGATCGGCGAGGAATGCCTTCAGGTCGTAGTCCAGCCATTCCCAGATATGGTGATGGGGATCGATGATCGGCAGGTCGGGCTCGATGGCTTCTTCCCGACGCATGGCGAGCCAGTCGGGCTTGAAGTACTCGCTCCATTCCTGCCCGCTCTCGTTCCCCGTCGTTCCCATCTTTCGCTCTCCACTCTCTGTTTTGGTTCCGCGTTGTTGTTCATGAGCGCCGAGTGACACCACAGTCGATGAACTCGCCATCCTCGTCGAGGCCCATGTAGTTGTCGTAGTGGCCGTGGAAGTCGTGGATGCCCTTGCGCGCTGCCGCGAAACAGCATGTCCGACTCGTGGACGGGGCATTTTCTTAGTGTTACACTATTGTAACAGCAGGTGGCCGCCAGCAAGCTGTTTGTTCCGCGTATTCAGGCGTAAATTCCGCGACACCAATCGGGACCAGCCATTCCTCGTGGGCGAGCGGAGGATGTACATCTTTCGAGGCGTCGGATTCGGAAGCCATTCCGGCGGCAGGAAAGCTTGAGATATGGACATATCCCTGCGCTTTCCTTCCTCGATGGTGCCATTTATGAATTTACGGCCGAGGTCGGAACATGCTGAAGTCGTCCAGTTCGACTTATGCGGCGGCCTAGCTGGCCTCGATCAGGACCTTGTCGATCGTGAACGAGCCATCGGCTTCGATTGCGAAATGGTGTGCGACCTCATCGCTGGCCAGCGTTTGCAAGGCCCGGATTGCCGCCACCCGGTCCGGTGTGGTGCGCATCCGCGCGGTCCACTCGGCGAAGTCCATGCGGAGCCGGCCGGGGGTGATCGCGGTGATCCTGAAGCCTGACTGTTCGAGCATCGTTCGCCACTCGCCAAGGCGATAATCGCGCCCGTGCGAGGGGTCGCGCAGCAGTTCGGCCGCTTGCAGGTGGGTATCGGCAGCAGCGAGGTCGGGGGCGATCACATCGGCGAACAGGGCGGGAGCCCCCTGCCGCAAGACTCGCCGCGCTTCGCGGAGGCCGGCTGCAGCATCGCGCCAGTGGTGGACGGTGAAACGGCAGGCAAGCAGATCGAACGATTGGTCGGGGAACCCCAAGGCTTCGGCAGGGGCCGTGACCGTGTGGATATTGCCAAGGCCGCGGCGGGCAGCCTCGGCCGCCACCGCGGCGGTCATCTCGGCGGAGAGATCGCTGGCGATCACCTCGCCGCAATGCGGGGCGAGGGCGTAGGCAACATGCCCCCCGCCGCACCCGAGATCAAGCGCGCGGCGGGGCGCGTGAGCCGCCGCCACTTCGGCGATCCGGCGCAAATCCGGTCCCTCGGCATGAACCGTGCTGGTGACGTAGTCCGCAGCGGCAACGCCGAACTGTTTACCGACCAAACTGTTGTGCGGGGTCATCATGAGATTCTCCTTTCCCCCGGGGTGCCGGAGTGATTAGCCAGTTACAATGGACAACTTTATCCTGTTATAAGCTCTCACATGCTGGACGAAGATCATCGCAAGCTGCTGGGGGCGTTCGTGCGCGCCCGGCGCGAGGCCATCGTGCCCGATACGCCGGGACGGAGGCGCAGGACGCCCGGGCTGCGCCGCGAGGAACTGGCCGCTCGGGCGGGGATAGGCGCGACCTGGGTGGCGTGGATCGAACAGGGCCGGGCGGTCCGCGCTTCGGCGGAGACGATGGGACGGCTCGCCGACTCCCTGGACCTGACCCAGGCAGAACGAACTTACCTCTTCTCGCTCGCGGGGCACCGCGACCCGGCCGACCCGTTTGCGCAAGCGCCGGGCGCGGCCCCTCCGGCCATCACGGCACTGGTCAGCCGCCTGGACTGGCCCGCCTATGGGCTGGATGCGGCATGGACGGTCTGCTGCGCCAACGCGCCGGCGCGGCGGCTGTTTGTCGGGCTGTTCGACGGCGAGGCCCAGCCCAACCTGCTGCGCTACGTGTTTACCAGCCCCGAGGCCCGCCGTCTCCTGCCAGACTGGGCAGAGCGGGCCCGACGCCTGCTGGCCGAGTTCCGGCGCGATTATGGACGCGGCCTGAGTGATCCGCGCGTTGCTGGAGTGGTTGATTGGCTGCTGGAGAACAGTGAGCATTTTCGCAACGGCTGGGAGGAACAGGCCGTGATGTCGCGTGAAGGCGGCGTGCGGGTGTTCCAGCATCCTGATGAAGGGGAGCTTCGCTTCATCCAGCACACGCTGGGCGATGTCACGCGAGGAGATTTCAGACTGGTGGCTCTGGAGCCAGCGGTAAAATCCGCAGGGTCACCCTGACGCGGAAGTTCCGGTCAGCTCTCGAAATGCAATTCCTTTGCCAAGACGGCCACGAGCTCGGCCGCTGGCATTGCGCGTGACAGGGGCGCGCCCTGTCCCGCCCATTGAGCAGCATAGCCGGTCTCGCCTGCTGCCTTGGCGGCAGCGATCAGTGCCTTGCCGGCGTCGTAGGTCATCGGATAGCCGGGGTGCGGCGACCCGACGCTCTCGCCCCAGGCGGTGAAGCGGTTCGCCAAACCGCGCGCAGGCCGTCCGGAAATGGCTGAGGTCATGACTGTGTCCATGGCGGCTGGACCGGCCAGCGCCTCGCGGTAGGCGGCATCGGCGCTGCTTTCCGGACAGGCGACGAACGCCGTCCCCAGCTGGGCAGCCATGGCCCCAAGGTCGAGTGCGGCACGGATCCCTGCGCCATCCATTATCCCTCCGGCCGCGATGATCGGGAGGCCACAGCGTTGGACCAGCAGCCGCGTCAGCGGCAATGTGCCGAGGTGACTGTCAGGACTGGCCGGATCGAAAACACCGCGATGACCACCGGCTTCCCAACCTTGCGCTACCACCGCGTCAATTCCAGCCGCTTCGGCCGCAACCGCTTCTTCGAGGTTGGTCGCCGTGGCGAACAAGGTACAGCCGGCATTCTTGAGCGCGGCAATCCGTCCGGCATCGGGCAAGCCGAAATGGAAGCTGACCACTGCAGGGGCCGTTTCCACCAGCAGCGCCAGCATCTCGTCGTCTTCCAGGAAACTCTTGTAGATGGGTCGCAGTTCTGGTGGCGGTTGCACGCCATATTGGCGGAATAAAGGTTCCATCGCCGCCAGCCACGCCGCCTCCTTCGCGGTATCCCGCCGCGCCGGCTGATGGACGAACACGTTGACGTTCAACGCGCGGCTGCTGAGGGTGCGGACAGCAGCGATCATCTCCCCCGCGCCGCGAGCGTCGGTGGCGGCAACCCCGATGGATCCGAGCGCACCGGCGTTGCAGACGGCCGCGGCAAGTTCCGGAGTGGACACCCCGACCATTGGCGCCTGCACGATCGGCAGAGATACCCCGAGACTTTCAAATAGGGACATGGCCCCGCCTTATCACGGCCGTCCTGTAATCAGGATAGCGTTTTACGCGCGGGGATCTCCGCTCCGCGCAACACCGCAGCCGTTCAGGCCGGCTGTTGCCGGGGCGGAATCTGGACGGTCTGCTCCGGAGCGCGCACCGGTAGGCGCAGGATCTCCCGTGTCCTCACCGGCTGGCCCGGTTCTTCCGCCAGATCGCGAGAAGGATGCATGAAAACGCTGCGAGGCGGACGACGAACAGCCACGAGCGGTCTTCGTCGCCCATGTCTGTGAACGTGAGCATTGCCTGTCCGGCACCGAGGAGGAAGAAGGCAAAGGCGAATGACAGAAACAGACCTTCGCGCGTTGTCCGCCAGAACCGCAGGAAGAACAGCGCGGCCACGAGGAAGCCCATGGTGATGGCACCGGCGGTAAACTTGAGCAGGCTTTCCATCAGTCGTCGCGCTCCCAGACAAACCCGAACAGCAGAACCGCGATCGCGGCGAGGGCGAACAGGTGGCGCAGGAGGCGCAGATCAACTTGCGGCAAGAGCAGCAGATCGACCACCAGGGTGAGGTTGTTCCCCGCCAGCAACCCGAAGCAGATGGCGCTCCACAAGAGAAGACGCAGGCGAGTGCGGGCATAGGAGCGGGCAAGCAGAACCGCGCAGGCCGTGCTCGTCAGGAAGCACAAGAGGTAGACGGCTGCAGGCAGGACTTCTGTCATTCGTCGCTCCTCAGCCGGAAGGCATCGGCAAAGGCGGCAAGGCTCCGCGAATTGCCGCGGGCAATGGCGCGGCGCACCGCATCGGGCGAACGCTGGTAAAGCTCGGCGACCGCCGCCACCAGGCCGTCCATGTGATCCGGTGCGTCGAAGCGCACGGTTCCGTCGTCTTCTGTCGACACGAGGCCCAAGGCCGCAAGGGCGGCCACCGACTGCTCGACCACCACCCGGCTGGCCGAGAGCAGGCGCACCAGTTCACCGGGCGAATAGCTGCGCTGAGGATCCGAGCGCAGCAGGCACAGCAACTCGATTGCCCAGGCCGAGCGGAAGGTCGTGGTGATAAAGGCGAGGACCTGCTCGCTGCGCAGCTGCTTCACGGCCGGTTGCGTCTGTCGTGCCGGCTCAGGCCGTCGCCACCGGGGCACTGAGCAGGGTGACCAGATCGCCGGGAGCGATCGGCTTGCGCAGTAGCCTGGTCGAATGCGGGATCAAGGCTTCGATGCGATCGTCCGCATAGCCGGTCATCAGCGCACAGCCCAGTTCGGGACGCAGCGCTCGCGCCTCGGCGATCGTCTGGAGGCCGTTGAGGCCGGGCATGGCATAGTCGGTGAGGAGCAGTTCAACCGGTTCGCTTGCCGCAGCAAGGGCCGCCAAGGCATCCGCACCGCTGGCCATCTCGCGGACGCTGGCGCCGAGCTCGCGCAGCTGTTCCGCCACGATCGAGCGCACCGCCGGATCGTCGTCAACGACGATCACATGTCGCAACACCATGCCCTCGCCGGCAGCCGGCTCGTGTGGAGCTCCGGGTTCGGCTGGCCGGGGCCGCACGGCGGGCATGGTGATCCGCACTGCCGTACCCTTGCCGACCTCGCTGACGATGTCGATGCTGCCGCCCGACTGCTGCACGAAGCCGGCAACCATGGATAGGCCAAGCCCGGTGCCCTTGCCGACGCCCTTGGTCGTGAAGAATGGCTCGGTAATCCGCTCCAGCACCTCGGGCGGCATGCCCGAACCGGAGTCCGTTACTTCGATCAGGAGCGATGAAGCGGCACCGATCTGGCCTGACGGCGCGCAGGCAAGTTCCGATATCGCCACGCGGACGGTCCCGCCTTCCGGCATGGCGTCGCGCGCGTTGATGATCAGGTTGACCAGCGCGAGTTCAAGTTGAGAGCGGTCGGCATGGAACACCAGGTCGCAGGCTGAACAGTCCCATTCGAGCGTGACCTGACTCCCCAGCGTCTGTTCGACCAGCCCGGCGACTTCGTCGCACACCGCCGAGGGAGCGAGATAGACCGGGGTCAGTTCCTGCCTGCGGGCGAAGGCCATCATTCGCCGGACCAGATCGGCTCCGCGCTCGGCGGCAACCCGCATTTGCTCGACTATCCGGCGGTGGCGCTCGTCCAAGGGCGCCCGGCGTTCCAGCAGTCGCGCTCCGCCAAGCACCGCGGCGAGCACATTGTTGAAATCATGCGCCACGCCGCCGGTCAGCTGGCCGAGCGCATCCATCTTGCCGGCCTGGACGAGCTGCGCTTCAAGCTGCTTGCGGTCGGTTACGTCGAACAGGGTGCCGGCCCAGCGGGTGGTGCCGCCGGCGTCGCAGCTGATCGGAACGGCGCGCTCGATGAAATGCTTGTGCGAGCCGTCGGCACAGCGCCACCGATACTCTGCGGAGAAGGCGTCCTGCGGGTCGGCCGGCATGCCGAGCGCAGAGAGATCGTCGGGGTGAATGCGCTCTTCCCAGCATAGCATGCCGCTTTCCAGCGCCGCAGCATCAGCGCCCGCGAGCCGAGCAATGTCACCCGCAACGAATTCGCGCGTCAGCATGCCCGCACCGTCCGAAACGGCCTCGAACAGCGCCAAGGGCAGGGCCTCGAGCACACTCGCCTGGCGCGCGCGCGAGGCGCTCAGTTCGTTTTCGATCTGCAGGCGTTCGAGCTGCGCCCGGAAGCTGGCTTCGCGCAGTTCCCGCTCCGCTCGGTTCTTGGCCTCGACGCGCTTGCGCATGTCGAACAGGTCGACGAACACGCCGACTTTCGAGGTCAGCACCACCGGGTCGACCGGCTTGAACACGTAATCGACCGCTCCCATGGCATAGCCGCGCATCAGGTGCTCGGTTTCCTTGTTCACCGCCGAGAGGAAGATGATCGGAATGCGTGCGGTCTGCCGACGCTCCCTGATCAGCTCGGCCACCTCGTAGCCGTCCATCTCCGGCATGAAGACGTCGAGCAGGATGACGGCGAACTCCCCGTGGAGGAGCTGCCGCAGGGCTTCGCGTCCGGAACTCGCGGTGACGACTTCGCCCACGTCGCGCAGCACGTGGCCGAGCGCGAGGAGATTGCGCTCGTCGTCGTCCACCAACAGGATACGCGCCGTGCTGGCGAAGTCTTCCCCGTGGTCAAGCGGGCCGAGGTCGGGCGGTACGTCCGGAGCGGCCGCGGGCTTGGCGAGCGGGGGCATCAGGCGACCCGCACGGGCCGCCGCGCCGGTTGCGTGGTCCGCCCGGCGGCGCCTTGCGACCGGCTACGACCGATCCACACCCGCAGCAGGGCCAGCAACAGGTCGATGTCCACCGGCTTGGAAATATAGTCCGAGGCGCCGGCGTCGAGGCACTTCTGCCGGTCGCCCTTCATCGCCTTGGCCGTGACCGCGACCAGCGGGACATGGGCGATGGCCGGGGTCAGGCGGATCTGGCGCATGGTCTCGTAACCATCCATTTCGGGCATCATGATGTCGATCAACGCGGCATCTATCTCGGGCGTGGTCTCGAGCAGGCGGATCCCCTCCGCGCCGCGTTCGGCGTGGATTACCTCGACATCGTGGGATTCAAGCACGCTGGTGAGCGAGTAAATGTTGCGGATATCGTCATCGACAATGAGGATGCGGCTCCCGGCCAGCCCCTGCTGCTCTGCCGGCCGGCCCTTGGCTGCGCGCCGGGGCGGCTTGCGCGGCGTAGCCGCTCGTGCGGTCTCGACGATCGAATTGAACAGGTCGCACAGTTCGTCGCGGTTCGCCGGCTTTTCGGTGATGCCGGAAGCGCCGAGCGTCAGCGCATGGGCCGCCTGCTCCGCGCCGGAGATGACGTAGACCGGGATGTCGCAGGTATCGGGCTCGTGGCGCAGAAGATCGAGCAGCACGAAGCCGTCGATGTCCGAGAGCCCGAGGTCCAGGGTGATGGCGCTTGGCCGCAGCTTGCGGACGAGGGCTACAGTTCCCGATCCGGCCGAGGAAATCACACCTTTGAGACCCGACTGGTGGGCGAGTTCGAGCAGGATTGTCGCGAAGGTCGGATCGTCCTCGACGATCAGCACGAATGGTTCGCCGCAAAGATCGTCGCGGTCGTCCTGAGGGGCAAAGCCCATCATGGGTTCGCCATCGGTGGCGGGCGCCGGCAGCAGCGCGTTCGGCGCGGAGACCGCCTTCATCGGCACATAGAGGGTGAAGGTCGAACCCTCACCCGGGACCGATCGCACCTGGAGCTCTCCGCCCAGCAGACGGGCGATCTCGCGGCTGATCGACAGGCCCAGGCCCGTGCCGCCGTACTTGCGGCTGGTGGTTCCGTCTGCCTGCTGGAATGCCTCGAAGATCAGCTTCTGCTTGTCTTCCGGGATACCGATGCCGGTATCCTGGACCGAGATTTCCAGCGCCGTCTCCAGTTCGCCGAGCACGGGGTGCGTCGGGCTCCACCCGCGCGACGCGGGCCGGGCACGCAGGGTGACACCGCCGCGCGCGGTGAACTTGAACGCGTTGGACAGCAGGTTGAGCACGATCTGCTGCAGGCGCTTCTCGTCGGTCTGGATCGACTGGGGCAGGGCCTCGTCGAATTCGACCTGGAAGGCGAGGTCCTTCTCCGAGGCGAGCTGGCGGAAGGTGCGCTCGAGATGCTGCTTCATCGCTGCCAGCGGCATGTCGCCGATGTCGATCGAGACCGTGCCGGATTCGATCTTTGACAGGTCGAGGATGTCGTTGATGAGGTTGAGCAGGTCGGTCCCGGCGCTGTGAATGGTGCGGGCGAACTCGGTCTGCTTCTCGTTGAGGTTGCCTTGTTGGTTGTCGGCGAGAAGCTTGGACAGGATCAGTAGCGAGTTGAGCGGCGTGCGCAGCTCGTGGCTCATGTTGGCGAGGAATTCGGACTTGTACTTGGAGGTGAGGGCGAGCTGCTCGGCCTTTTCCTCCACCGCCCGGCGGGCCATGTCGATCTCGAAGTTCTTGGCCTCGACCTGGCGCTTCTCGTTCTCAAGCAGCTGGGCCTTTTCCTGCAGTTCCTCGTTGGTGGCGTGGAGTTCTTCCTGCTTGCGGGTGAGCTCGGTCTGGCGGGCCTGCAGCTCCTGCGTCAGCAGCTGCGACTGGGCCAGCAGGCCCTCGGTTCGCATCGTCGCGGCGATCGTGTTGAGCACGATGCCGACCGTTTCCATCAGCTGGGTTAGGAACGAGTGGTGGGTCTCGCTGAACTCCTCGAACGAGGCGAGCTCGATGACCGCCTTGACCTCGTCCTCGAACAGGGCCGGCAGGATCTGGATGTTCGCCGGGGCGCCCTGGCCAAGGCCCGAGCCGATGCGGATGAAGTCGCCCGGCACCTTGTCCAGCCGGATCGGCCGCTTGTCCGCGGCGGCCTGGCCGATCAGGCCTTCGCGCAGGCCGAACTGGCGCTTGAGCTGCTTGTGGTCCTCCGCGCCGTAGCTGGCGACGAGGTCGAGCCGGGTGTCCTCCTCCTCGCGGGCCGTCACATAGAACACGCCGTACTGCGCGTTCACCAGCGGGGCCAGTTCCGACATGATCAGGTTGGAAATGGTGGCAAGGTCGCGCTCGCCCTGGAGCATGCGGCTGAACCGGGCGAGGTTGGTCTTGAGCCAGTCCTGCTCGGCGTTCTTGAGGGTCTGATCCTTCAGGTTGAGGATCATCTCGTTGATGTTGTCCTTGAGCGCGGCCATCTCGCCCGAGGCTTCCACCGCGATCGACCGGGTGAGGTCGCCCTTGGTCACGGCGGTGGCCACTTCGGCGATCGACCGCACCTGGTTGGTGAGGTTGGCGGCCATGGCGTTGACGTTGTCGGTCAGGTCGCGCCACAGGCCCGCCGCGCCCGGCACGCGCGCCTGCCCGCCGAGCCGGCCTTCCACGCCGACCTCGCGGGCCATGTTGGTGACCTGGTCGCCGAAGGTGGAGAGCGTCTCGATCATCCCGTTGATCGTCTCGGCCAGTGCCGCGATCTCGCCCTTGGCATCGAAGGTGAGCTTGCGCTTGAGGTTGCCCTGGGCCACCGCGGTGACGACGTCCGCGATGCCTCGCACCTGGTTGGTGAGGTTGGTCGCCATGAGGTTGACGTTGTCGGTGAGGTCCTTCCAGGTGCCGCCCACGCCCGGCACCTGCGCCTGGCCGCCGAGCTTGCCCTCGGTGCCGACTTCGCGGGCCACGCGGGTCACTTCCGAGGCGAAGGAATTAAGCTGGTCGACCATGGTGTTGATCGTGTTCTTGAGGGCAAGGATTTCGCCCTTCACATCCACCGTGATCTTCTTGGACAAGTCGCCTCGCGCCACGGCGGTAGTCACGTCGGCGATGTTGCGGACCTGCCCGGTGAGGTTGTCTGCCATCAGGTTCACGTTGTCGGTGAGGTCCTTCCACGTGCCCGCCACGCCGCGCACATGGGCCTGCCCGCCGAGCTTGCCTTCCGTGCCGACCTCGCGCGCCACGCGGGTCACTTCCGAGGCGAAGGAGTTGAGCTGGTCGACCATGGTGTTGATCGTGTTCTTCAGCTCGAGGATCTCGCCCTTCACGTCGACGGTGATCTTCTTCGAAAGGTCGCCCAGCGCCACGGCGGTGGTCACTTCCGCGATGTTGCGGACCTGGCCGGTGAGGTTCGCGGCCATGGCGTTCACATTGTCGGTGAGGTCCTTCCACGTCCCGCCCACGCCCTCGACCTGGGCCTGACCGCCCAGCCGGCCCTCGGTGCCGACTTCGCGGGCCACGCGGGTCACTTCCGAGGCGAAGGAGTTGAGCTGGTCCACCATGGTGTTGATGGTGTTCTTCAGCTCGAGGATCTCGCCCTTCACGTCGACGGTGATCTTCTTGGAAAGGTCCCCGCGCGCCACGGCGGTGGTCACTTCGGCAATGTTGCGGACCTGGCCGGTGAGGTTGCCGGCCATGGCGTTCACGTTGTCGGTCAAGTCCTTCCATGTGCCGCCCACGCCCGGCACCTGCGCCTGGCCGCCGAGCCGGCCCTCGGTGCCGACCTCGCGGGCCACGCGGGTCACTTCGGAGGCGAAGGAATTGAGCTGGTCCACCATGGTGTTGATGGTGTTCTTGAGCTCAAGGATTTCGCCGCGCACTTCGACGGTGATCTTCTTGGACAGATCGCCCTTGGCGACGGCCGTGGTCACCTCGGCGATATTGCGGACCTGGCCGGTGAGGTTGTCGGCCATGAGGTTCACATTGTCGGTGAGGTCCTTCCACGTGCCTGCGACGCCGGGCACCTGCGCCTGTCCACCCAGCTTGCCGTCGGTGCCGACCTCGCGGGCCACGCGGGTCACTTCCGAGGCGAAGCCATTGAGCTGGTCGACCATCACGTTGATGGTGTTCTTCAGCTCGAGGATCTCGCCCTTCACGTCGACCGTGATCTTCTTGGACAAGTCGCCCGAGGCCACGGCGGTCGTCACTTCCGCGATGTTGCGGACCTGGCCGGTGAGGTTCTCGGCCATGAGGTTGACGTTGTCGGTAAGGTCCTTCCATGTGCCAGCCACGCCCGGCACCTGGGCCTGTCCGCCAAGCTTGCCCTCGGTGCCGACCTCGCGCGCCACGCGGGTCACTTCGGAGGCGAAGCCGTTGAGCTGGTCGACCATGACGTTGATGGTGTTCTTGAGCTCGAGGATCTCGCCCTTCACGTCGACCGTGATCTTCTTGGACAAGTCGCCCGAAGCCACGGCGGTGGTCACTTCGGCGATGTTGCGGACCTGGCCGGTGAGGTTTTCGGCCATGAGGTTGACGTTGTCGGTGAGGTCCTTCCACGTGCCGGCAACCCCGGGCACCTGCGCTTGGCCGCCGAGCTTCCCTTCGGTGCCGACCTCGCGCGCCACGCGGGTCACTTCGGAGGCGAAGCCGTTGAGCTGGTCGACCATGGTGTTGATCGTGTTCTTCAGCTCGAGGATCTCGCCCTTCACGTCGACGGTGATCTTCTTGGACAGGTTGCCGAGCGCCACGGCGGTGGTCACCTCGGCGATGTTGCGGACCTGGCCGGTGAGATTCGCGGCCATGAGGTTCACGTTATCGGTCAGGTCCTTCCACGTGCCGGCCACGCCCTTCACGTTGGCCTGTCCGCCCAGCTTGCCCTCCGTTCCGACCTCGCGCGCCACGCGGGTCACTTCGGAGGCGAAGCTCGCCAGCTGCTCGACCATGGTGTTCACCACCTTGCCGATGCGCAGGAACTCGCCGCGCAGAGCCCGGCCTTCGATTTCTACCGCCATGGTCTGCGACAGGTCGCCCTTGGCCACGGCCCCGATGACGCGGGCCACCTCGGTGGTCGGCTGGACCATGTCGTCGATCAGCTCGTTGATAGCGGAAAGCGTGAGCTCCCAATCACCGACCGCTCCGCGCACCGAGGCGCGGTGGCCGATCTTGCCTTCCTTGCCTACGACCCGGGACAGGCGCTGGAATTCCTCGGCCATCCGCCGATTGATGCCGACGACCTCGTTGAACAGCAGTGCGATTTCCTGATTTTCCGGGGGCCCGTCTTCAGGGAGGCTCACGGTAAAATCGCCGTTCCTGAGTTTGCGCAGCGCAGCCGCCAGTTCACGGCGGCCCACATCGAAATCGGCCTGTGCCGGTACCTTGTTCACGCAGACCCTCCATTACGATCCCGTTGCGCGCACGGCGCCCGAGACCGGAACGGGAATAAATCATTTGAGTTCCGTGGCTTAATGCGAATCTCGACTTCGCCGTGCCGGATCGACCGGAACCTGCGGGCAGGCGAGAACTGTCAATTGGGATTTGGCCTGCGCAGGAGGTCCATGGGGATGAATAGCCAGCCGATCAGATAGGCGGGTAAAATCAACTGCACCCAGTACCAGTTATCCGCCCGTGAAACGAAGCCTTCCAGCAGGACGAAACTGCCGTACCACGCCAAGGGCATCGGCCCTGCGGTGCGAATAGCCACCAGCCAGCCGACCAGGGGCGAGAAAGAAGAGATTTCCCAGAAAACCAGGGATTTGCTGGGAATTCGCGCTGCCCACTGGGAATTCCCCCGCTGCGCCCGACTGCGACCCCGCAGGTTCCCTGCGTTTGCGCGCAAATTCCCAGTGATACGCTTGCTGGGAATTCCGCTTATCTG